>MDSQ01000482.1_pt1 | contig 10353 bp, 6 predicted proteins | sample 1008251 | NCBI WGS metagenome assembly MDSQ01 (sample SAMN05526597, study PRJNA338239) | gut metagenome | isolation source: Hindgut content | host: Naso unicornis | place: Saudi Arabia: Red Sea | collected 2016-05
CCTCTTTTCTGTTGGTTAAATGAAGGTAGACTAATGTGCTCGTCATTAGCCGTGGCTGCGGCCTCCTGGTCACTTGACTTAGCTGAAATGCTAATAGATGTGTTAAAGTATCAGATTCCACTTCCTACTTTATTTCAGCTAAGCCACATTATGTGATTCACTTCCATTTTAGGGAGCTGTAAATGCCTGCTTTCAGTCCCGGTGGCATTAAAAAGGAGCTTCAATTCACAAAAGGCACCTCAGCCGAGACTCTGAGTGATGTGTCTGTAAACTTCAGTTGCAGATTGTGCACAAGGGAGCCTTCGGCTGTGTCCTCCCCTGCAGTTAACAGCGTCAGAGGAGCACAGGCCATAAAAACATATTCAGTGAACCCTTCATTTCAGTGCACAGAGGCACCGAACAGATACTAAGATGAGCTCCAGTGTTTACTGCTCGTGCCATAGTGTCAGTTTGGTTGAGAAGCTTCTTTATTTCCTTTTTGTTCCAATGCACTTCTGTCTCTACACCCAGTCAGAGTGGTGGATCAGGTTAAAGTTGCAGTTTGCGGCAGAATTAAACTCACTGTGTTGTGCAGTTTGAGCTATTTTATCCTAAAAAGCTGCACCAAAGCTCACAGTCATAGTTTCCTCTGCACTTTCATTTAAAGGCAGACGAACTCTCTGTTATTTCTTTGGAGTTGGAGGTCCAATATTCTTATTGCAGTTTAAGAAACTGCAGATCATCTCATTAGATAAAAGCTATGAAACACTTCGGCTTATCATTCTGGAAAAGATGGAGCGCCCGTTTAAAGTGAGATACAGTATAGCATAAGAAAATTATAAATCTATTCTTCAGGGTAAAATTTGTGGGGGGATTTAATTTGCATTTTACTCCACATTATAGATTCACTGTTATCTGTGAAATTACCATTATCTAGGGGGATCTGATGGAAATCTGTTTTACACCAGGGTGGTTTCACACTCTGGGTCGCCTGCTCACTGTGTCACCACTAGGGGACTCCCTCGTAGACATGCAGCCTGACACTGTGATGCAAGTAAAATAATGGATCCGGATGTCAAACTGCACACATAATTGCAGTGAGTGTTAATGTTCCTGCTTCTACACAAATCAAACTCCCGCAAAATTGGAACTATTCCTCCAAGCCAGATAATTTTCCATAATTCTCCATGTTATATGTTGTATAAAGTTTAAAACAGACACATATTAAATGTTTATGTAATATTTCGATTGACTACACATGTTTCATGCACCATATTGAGAATGTGATGGTCTGAGTATCGATGCAGTTCATGTTTTGAGAACGGAAAGAAGTGAGGAGGGCCCCAGAAAGTAAAAAGCTCCCAGGCGGTGAATAGTGAGGCCACTTGAGCCCTGCAGAATGTGGGTCCTTGAAGCCTGGACATGTGGTGGTGTTTTGTCAGAGGAAATGGGATGTATTTGCATGGACAAATTCATCAGAGCCACGGCCTTTCCCAGATCAGGGGGATCACAGTGTTTGAATTGGCTGGGCTCAGTTGGGCCTGCCAGGGCCTGGGCAGCCTGCGGTCACAGTATGGGTCTCTGTGGGTGGGTGGCGTGCGTGTGTGTGTGTGTGTGTGTGTGTAGCCGCAGGGCTGCCTGGCTTTGCTGCTTGTAGCACAGCACATCTGCACACACAGCACCTCAAGACTGCCAGTCCTTTGTCAGAGCACAGTAGAAATGGAGGATGTGCAGAGTGATGTGTGCCTTATGAAAAGTTCACACACATTTCCTACATTTTTCCTCCTTATTGATATGCACAGTTTATTTTTCCAGGGCCAGAATGTGTGTAGAAAAAAAATCACTGGTATGTAGCAAGTCCTGCACTACGCTGGTGCAGTTTTTTGTCATTTTGAAATATTAGTACAGACACCAGCTGAGACAACTTAAGACATTGTAAAAATTTAGAAGTAGATATATTTTACTTAAAATAGATTTATTGTGTGGAGCAGATTTTGCAGTATTCTGTCAGTTCTAGTCAGACGATGACTTTCTGTGGTGACTTGATTTAGTTATCAGGCTGAGAACTCCTCCCTGAGACTGTACTGATATTTATGCTGTCGTGTGGGAATCAATCTGTGTTTTAAATCAGTGTCATAGGAGGAAAAGAGATTGTGTAAGTTTACTATATAACGATTTGCAGTGGTGCAAATTAATTAAGTACATTTACTCAAGTAATGGACTTTTGATTTGCCAATACCTTTCCTGAGTATTTTCATCCATGCTACCTAACGCTACATTTTGGTGGTAAATATTGTACTTTCTACTCCATACGTTTATATGACATATACTTGTGTTTCAAGGTACCTTGCAGAACAAGATTTACTCACAAAGTATTAGATCAGCTTTTAGATATGATACAGTAGCCCAACAGCATAAGCTGCAGTTAAATCAGATTAACCATAATCTGCAACATCATTTAGTTTGCACAGTAAAGCACTGGAATAAAAATTAGCTAACATGATATATAGCAATATAATGCTGACGCTGTGTAACTAATACTGCTCTACATCTGTATATATTTTAAATGCAGAAATTTTCTTTGTTAAACAGTGTTATTATTGTGCTTTTGCTATTTTTACCCAACTGCTTTAGCATGAAATTTTGTTGCAAATGCAAAAAAAATACAAAAATTTCTACATTTAATGCACACATAAATCATAAGAAAGCTTAAAATACTTTATTGTGATATCTCAATGGACAGATAATATGAACAGTGAAAAAAACAAAAAGTAGTCTATAGAGACAGTTTTTCAACAAAATTCATTTTTCATGAATGATTAACTTATGTCAGTGAATATAGTGTTGTGTTTAAAAGATGTCACACGCATATTTTTCTGTTATTTTAACAAACTTAACATTGTGAGAAATTAAATTAAGTTATCTCCTTATAACAGCTAGTTAAATTGTCCTAGGTTGAATAATCTTCTTACATATTCAGGATACATCACGGGCTAATTGTATTGTTAGACAGTTCCTTTCACATATTTTCCTTCCAGTGACAAAATTTATAAATCGCTCGTAATATTTTGACATGTGTAAGAGATTTAACAGCTCATGTTTACTTTTCAAACCCTTTCAATACAGGTTGATGTATTTTAACCGTATTAATAATAGATTAAAATGTTTCCTATGTTTGCTCTTCATGCTTGCTGAAAAAGAGGGTGTGGCTCTACTGTAGTCCACTTCAGGAGATGTGGAACTCTGCGATTGGCTTTTGGACGTCTGGTCAAACAAATTTGTGCATTTGGGTGGAGTTGAATGACAGTAATCATAAATCTAGACATCCTAAAGTTTTCCTAAGTTTTGTCAGATGGGATCCAAACAGGTTAAATGGAAGATTTGAGTACTTTTGCACCCACTGTTTATATTTACATCCCCATCAAAAGCAGGGAAAAATTTTACTGTAATGCATATAATACATATAGGCCCCTGAGTACCAAGATGTCTGGCATGAATTTCTATTTTCCTTCATCTTTTTTTCCTCAATTGTAAAGCAGGGTGAGCTAATAAAAAAAAACCAACACACACACACACATTATTTCTCTGTGTGATATCAGGGTCATAAGTTCAATTTTGTCATGTATGTCGGACAATTTACATTGGTTTTTACATTTTCACATGAAACCCCAGTTGCGGTTCTCCCGTCCTCTGCATCTCCCTCCGTCTCCCTTCATGTTAGGGGATCCTCCTGTGTGGAGATGACAGGCCTCTCCCAGCAGTATGACACATTTGGCTCTTTGTTCTCTCCCAGCAGAAGCCTTTTTCATCCCAGTGGGCCGACACCACAGTCTCTCACTCGACTTCCACACGCTCTCGCTACCAAAAGAGACACTCACCAAGTAATACTTTTGTTCAATTTCTCCCCTAATCGTGGTATTGGAGAATGTTTTGAGTCAGCAGTGGGATTTTTGACGGCCTCGCACATCAATAGCGAGGAGCCAGCTCTCCTAAGTCACATGGTACAACATCCTTTGATAAATGCAACACTGTGTTGTGTCACTAAAAGCCAATTACACCATGCTTTTTATGATTGATCTGCTCTGACAGTAGTGGATGGCATTTAAATCAACAGCCCCCGGAGCCATCTCTAGGCATAAACGGTGGTGGTTATCGCGGGTGGGGAGGGTGGCGGGGGGTTATGGGTGCTTTAATCTCATTTGCTTGGTTGCTGAGTTGAGTTTCTAGATCACATGTTTTCAAAAAGAGAGCGGGAGAGCGGCGGAGATATCCAGCAAGCCTCTGCTCACTCAGCTCGGGAAGGCTGCACTCTCTTACAACTTTGATTGTCCCCCGTGTCGACAGCTCGATCCACAGCTTCTGAAGTACAAGGCGCACACTGGCACTCATAAAAGCGTGTAGGGAGGTGTCATATTGAACGCAGGATTGCTTTTTAATCCCAAGCACATTGACTATTCTTGTCAATAGAACCCCAATACAACTGCCAGCTTGAGCTTTTTTTCTTCCTGCAGGATTCTTGCTGGGCTTAATTTTCAAAGTGAACGCACAGATGCCAAGGAAGGCTTTTTCTCTTTCTGCCCCCCTCCCCTTCCCCACACACTGCTCTGCCTCACTCTGTGTTTGTCCTGGAAGTCCATGCCAAGAGCAACATGCGTGAAGCAGAAACGATCAGTGGGACGCTCCTCCACCGCCTGTTTCTCAAGACTGAGTGACCTGATGGGAAATATTCCCCTCACCTGCTCTCCTCTTTTAATTATGAGGATTTTATTTTAAAACTAACTCTCTCTCTTACTTTATTTTTGTCATGTGCCTAACTGAGAGCACGGACAAAACTAAAAAGTGCCTCCAGCTGGAGCTAAAAAACATATGCGGCCTTTTTCTTCAACAGAATCCACTGTCAAAGAACAAATTTCTCCCCTTTTCTTGCTCATCTCCTATTTGAATAATTATAATCCACATCATTAGACAAGTTCCCTACTGTATCTAAATTAGAAGGTCTTCTTTCAGGCCGGACATCACAGGTGTTCCCTTGGTTTCATGTCTCGAGAGGCAGAAATCTTTGAGGATACTGACTATTAACCCGTGCTCTAATCATGTAGTCAGGAGGGGATATGAAACCCGCCAGAAGAATGAATTAATACGACCCGCCAAGGAATACACGAAGAAAGCGGCGAGTGTCCATTTGCAAGGCTTAGGTACAACTGTCATAGTTTCTCTGATCGCGGCGCAGCCCCTTCATCTCCCCTTGATGGTGTCATGGAAGTGAGAGGCGTGAAAGCACAGTGACACTCCACGAGCCCGTTCCACTCGCAGCCGCTAATTCATCATGACAAATGTGCTCAGATGATCTGGCCCAGCAGCACTAATGGGGAGAGGAGAGAGCGCACTTCATTTGCACAAGACCCACTCCAATTAATCCATCCAGCTTTACTCTGGGCTAATTGGAGCGGGGCCCTCCCTGCCTGTGTGCTGCTAATATACCCGACACAGTTTAACGGCTCCTGTTTTCAAAGATCATACTTTTTTTGTGCGCGTGTGTTTTTGTGTAGAATGTGCCACAGGCGCGTTTGAGGTTGTAAAATCTGTCCCCGTGATCCCAAACACAAGGCCTACTCACAAACATGTGTTCGTAATGAACAATTCCCTGCTCATATTTCCATGTTATCATATTTTACACTTTCCTTTCTTTCATTTTTTGGTTCGGATTCAGATATTGAGAATATTTTCCCGTGCACAATATTAACAAATCTGAAAGTGCATATTTAAATGTGACAGAATATCTTGATTTTTGTTTATTTACCAAAGGCAAACTGTGTTAATGGCTGAATGCAAGAGTGGATAAATAAATAAAAATTAGCAGATAACTGTCAAAAGCTAAAAGCGGTGCCATCACTAGCTTAAAAGACTTTTTGAGTCCTTTTGAAGAGCTCACACATCATATGTTTCTGCTTGTTTTGACTACAGCAGAGTGTGTTTGTGTGTGTGTGTGTGTGTGTATATGTATAGATAGATAGATAGATAGATATATGTTTGTAAATTAGGACAATAAAAAGTTTCTACAGTTGAAAGGGAAACCTTTTTTCATAGTAGCTTACCAAAAGCTCAACAAATGAGAAACAGGTTTCTGTATCCGGATGCCAAGGTTCATGGAGACCGTCAGCGAGTGGATTTTTATAGCTAATATGTTGGTAATTTATAAGAAAAGGCAATCTGTGTATCTGGGGGTGGCAGAAAGAGGCAGAGGAGGGGCAGGCAATATGAGTAGTAATTTACTCTGTTAAGAACCAAATGGCAGACAGACTGTCGCCCTGCGTGTTATCTCGGAGATTTGCACTCTGCTCGTTTTCTGACTTTCCCTGCCGGTGTGTGTGAGTGTGTGTGTGTGCAATTTTGTGTGCATATGCACGCTGTTGGGTAGTAGCTTTAGAGTATCAGCATCATTTGAGCATTTCTTTGCATATTGTAGTGTAAATCGTGAAGGCTTTATTGCTTTACAAGAGCTCGTATGTATACAAATGAGTACATGTTTGTTCATACACTGAGATTACAGTAGAGGACTGCAGGCGTATTTATGTGTGTATCTGCATGTTTGGGTCTCTTGTGCCTTTTCTTGTGTGTTTGTACTTAAGTGAGTGAATATGTGTGTTTTAACAAATCTTGGGAGGCTTCATTGCACTCATCAGGATATCAGTGTTGAGAAATGGTAGTGTCAGTGAAGTGACACGTGTGTGTGTGTGTGTGTGTGTGTGTGTGTGTGTGAGTTCTGTTAATGAAAGACTTGAGTTCTGAGAGGATGAGGCTCTTGAGGACACATCTGAGGTCCACAGCTGAGTCCTCTGCAGCACACTCAGAAGGCACACAGAGGAGGTATTGAGAGAAATGAAAAGAAAGAAAAGAAGAGGTGAAGGGAGAGAAAGAGAGACAAAGGCGAGGGTGGGAGAGAGTAATGAGAGGAAGGAGACTATTGAGAAACTTGAGGATGTCTGCCATGCTTGAAAGGAAGACAGTGCCATCTAGAGACCTCATGAGACAGCTGTGCACTTTGTGTAAGCTTTTCGTCCCTTTAAGCAGAGATGGAAAAAGTTCTAATACTGATCTGCAAAACGACTCTGATAAACATAGAAGTTCTGTGTGGAAAACCTCACTGAAGTATTATCAGCAAAATTTACTCACAGTAACCAAGGTAAAAGTATTCATTCTGCAGAAAACAGACCCTGTCATTGTTTTACTATTATATAAAACTTTTTTATATCAATATTACTGCTGTAAAAATGGATATGTTGTATTTTACTGTTGTATGTGTGTGATTGGCCTGATTTTAACTACTTTTTGATACTGTTTTGTAGTTTTATCCACAGCAATATATCACATTCAATAAGCTCACCTTGTGTTTACAGTCACTGTCCTGTGAGCGAGCATCATGAATCTCCAAAAAGTCAGCTTTTAAAGAGTTCAGGAAAAACAGCCATGTTTTGTGCTTTGTGATGATTCATTTTCCTGCTGATCCGGAAGAGTTTTAAATGATTTATTTAGCTGAAGAAGTAAGAGAAAGATATCACTTAACCAAATCAGTTTATCACAAACATTCAAATTCAAAATCACCAGATTTAGAGTGATATTGTTTCAGTGGACAGGAAGGAAATGAAAAATAATAATCTGAAAATTAAAGTGACTAAAGCCGTCGAAAAAATGTGGTCGGATAAAAAGTAGGGCTCGACAAAAATGGGATTTTGGGGGCTGATGCCCATACCAATACTAAATCAAGTCTTATTTATTTATATAGCGCCAAATCACAACAATTGTTGTCTCAATGCACTTTACATAGTGGGTCTAGACCACACTCTATAATTAAATTATATTAAATTTATTATATTTGTAAAAACCCAGCAATTGAAAGAAATGCCCACGTGAGCAAGCACTTAGTGACATGAAGGAGTGAGGAAATTCAGATGTCCAATATATCGGCCAATATTACATATATTTAATATCAGCTGAACGTGTTTATCAAATACTGGTGACAAAGAAATGTAATGGAGTGCACAAACAGAAAACACTTGTCAGTTATAAAGTAACAGACAAACTATGTAATGACACCATGTTTAATCACTAGTTCAAGCATTTTTTCTGGCCTTAATAAGCAGTATTATTATCTCTGCATATTAGAGAACATATATGCCAATACTGATATATCTATGATGGGCTGATATTGGCTAGATGTATCAGCAATCAATAAATCGATGGGACACCAGTAAAAAGAATAATATTTTCCTTCTAGATGTAAAATAGTAGAAGTAAAAAGTTGCATGATATGGAAATATTCAAGTAAAGCACAAGTCCCTGTTACAAAGCTCCTTTAGAGCATGATTTTTTATTTTTACTTTTGCTAATTAATAAATTAATGATCAGCTTTCATTCATTTGTTCAGTGGAGAATTGAACCGTCCACTCAGAGCATCATTACTGTGGCAGAGACTTTTCAACCCAGAGAGAAAATCAGAGGAAAATCGTTCTTTGAAACTTGTTTGCAAGAAATCTTTAATTCTGCTCAAGACCTCTTCAGAGTTACCCAGTCCATCTTTTTGATTCCTACCAGAAAATTTTGGATCGCAGCCCTCCTCCCCCCTCGGCCCTCCGTCTTCCTCCTCGTTCCACTCGGGGTTCCCAGGCTCTGCATTTCCACGGGGCCAGTTGGGTTTTCACCAGAACTGTGGTTTTCTCAAACTTCATGACATCTTGACTCATTTATCAGCTTCACAACAATAATAAATGTCCCTATCCAACACTCTATCACCCTTGATTTAAACTGTATTGCTCCCTCCGGAGGATATTACAAATCACAACCACAACAGCGAGGCAGCGGGAAGAGAAGGAAGAGATATTGATCAATCTGTTGAGTGATCAGTTTAGTGTGCAACACATTAAAACTTTTCAACAAGTGTCCAAAGCAGCCATAAGCCCTGAAATCAGGCTGCCTGTTGAGCATTCACAGTATAGTTACTGAAACATTCTGTCATTTGGGAGAGAGAAGCGCTCTTCTACGAATTTTCAAAAGTTTTGTAGTTTTAAAGAAATTTGGCTTAAACAATAAACAGCCCCTCTTAAATATCCACAGAGGGGCAGCCTGCTCACATTCACCAGTTCTGCTTTATTTTGAAATTGATCTGGGCATGAACCTGTGAAAAGGAAACATAAATGTACTGAGAGGGAATTCCCCTCTAGAGCTGATGAAGTGAAGCTGCACTGGATCAAAAACCCTCCACCATCTGCAGGTTGCGTTGCCCCAATATTGACAGAGGGATGATTTTCTATCATTAGATTTAGATTTCAGCAAACCTAAACTCCAGAGATTCTGCCCCTGACATTGGCTCAGATAAATTGGACTCAAACAGATGTTGGAAGGAGTTGTGAGGAATGGAGAAGGAATAACTCTCTCATGGTCACTGGAGGAGATGGCTAACAGAACAGGAAGCACGGAAAGTGGTCATAGTTTGGAAGAATCACACTGCTTTTCTGTGGGTGTGGAAAGCCCTCACATGTAATTTAGATGATAAAAAATACAGGAGAGAATGTAGAATTATTGCACTTTTACTGCTTGCAAATAAAGATGAGATACACAAAGCAAAATGCACTGAAATTTCATGCTGACCAGAAAAAAATGAACGAGAAACAAAACAAAGCTTTGCAACAGACATGCAAAGTTAACAAGTGCAAATGACACCCAGAAAAGGCAGCTTTCTGGGTAATTACTACCTTTAATAAATACATTTCCCTCACATATGATCTTTGAGTTCTCCTTCCATAGTTATTTAAGTTAACATGTAGTAATGAGATCCAAATGTTAAAACCCCTCCGAGGAACTTTCATTTTGTGTTGATTGTAGCGCCACATGTGGAAAAAAGCGGTATGTGCTTGCTGTCGTAAAGATCTCGTCTAGTTTGAGCATTTGTTTTGGAAGAGAGTAAAAGAAACACACCACCTATTTACACAGTAATAGTTCAGCCCTAAACACAAAATACTGAAATTATCTAAAGAAAAATTTCCTCTTGCTTCCAACCACAGATAGTCAAAAACACAACAGTGAATCGATTATGCTCGTAAACAACAAATCGTCTCATCCGGTCTGTGTGCCGTAAAGCGTCTCGTGGCGTTTCCGTTGACTCACTGGAGTGGGCAAAAGCATCGTTAAACACAGGAAAGCAATCTCATCAATGCATCGCCAATGCTGTCATTTGCTGCTGTAGGTAAGATGTGAGGCATCAGAATTAAATTTAGGCTGCTTCATAACAGGTCAAATGTTCCTCGTAGAGACTTTAAAATTTTTCCCTGCTATCTGTGCTTTAAATATCCAGAACCTTAAATTGCTCATTTTAAGCTT
>MDSQ01000483.1_pt1 | contig 10347 bp, 5 predicted proteins | sample 1008251 | NCBI WGS metagenome assembly MDSQ01 (sample SAMN05526597, study PRJNA338239) | gut metagenome | isolation source: Hindgut content | host: Naso unicornis | place: Saudi Arabia: Red Sea | collected 2016-05
CTTTCAAATATTACTAATCAGACTAGGCCAAATTAGATTTGCCTAATTATAACAACATGTCTTTGAAATGCTGCTCCGCATCAATTGAGTGTCAATAACACGAGTTATTGAAATGCAAATAAACGGATAACTCAATTGTCCCTCGTATCAGCTCAGTGCTGTCCGTGATGACAGCAATCATTCATTCATAGGACTCGTCACTTAATGTTGGTGTTAGAGGTATTTCTTTATGTATCATTGTCGAGAGTAACGTCATGCAATGCAGTGAGAAACTGACCCGCACTCATTTGCCATGTGGCTCAAGGAGCATAAGGTCAGTTTCAGATAAAGCGTCAGTATTTCAACAATAGACAACCGTCCACTGCAAGACTGTGGCCACAGTGTGATGTGTCATTAGCTAGTGATTTTCCACCCAACATTTGACCACCTGGTTCTCTTAATTAATTCACTCCTCTTTCACTCCCTCCCTCCCTGGTGTTCATCCTTTTCATTGTGTGCTGGGTGCAATCAATTCTCCTATAATGTGTACGCAAGTGCAGCTGTCCGCAAATCGAGTTTCTATTAATGAGATGGTGGTGAGGGGGAGGGATGATGCTATAACAACAGCCTATGAACATTGGGATATTACCTTTCAGTAAAAGTTTGAGGAGTTAATCAGGCCTTATTTCACGTACAAATGCAAATATTTTTGCATTGTAATATTTCCTGTTGTCCATTCTCTTAGTGTCCTTTTCCATTATGATTTGTGATGACCATTTACAGAATCTTTACACTCCCGTGAATCAAATAATTTTAATTATAATTGTATGGGTCTAAAGGGTCAATTATAATGTAAGAATTGTTTAAGCGGGCTTGTAACAAGCTATTCTGAAAAACCAATTAAAGGTGTGGCTGCTGCTATGGAAGTGGCAGAGGTGTCCTTGCTGTATGCTTGTATTGATCTAAACTCCCACTCAGAACATGTCCCAGTCATGCCATATGTGAGCAGGATAAAATAATGCAGCTTATTGCCAGTTCAGTGAACTTAATATAAATTGTTTGTGCATTTTATGTATATACTCAAAGGCAATCCGATGATAATATATTAATCCTCGGAATAGTATGTGTTTTGTAGTAGCTGAGAAACCAGCTTGCAGAAAGTGTGGAATCCTTACACAGTTTGCTGATTTGCTTCTCAGGTTTACATCAGATAACGTGCCATATCATAATGTTAATTTAGTATTACACAGTACTCTGTGGCTGTTGCTACAAATAAATCTGCTGATATATGGTAATTTGTGACCCATAATGTATAGTCTTATCGATATTTTAGTTAACTCTGATTAAGGTTGTCATCCACTCATTAGTCTTTCCCTCGGTCATGATCTACAAATTTAACGCGTGAGGTGGCTCACATGTTAGCATGACGCCCTTGTTGTACGGGGTGGCAGTGTGTCGGGATGGGGAGTGGTTAGGGCAGCGCAAGAACTCGGTGTTGCGGAGTACACTTCCTGCGCACCATCCGCCCTCATCCTCTCACCCTGTCGCCATATGTTCAGATGCTGGCCAGAGGAATCGCCGGCGCATTGGGGTGGATCAGACGACCCCACAGAGGGAGGGAGAGCAGGGGGGGGCGTGGCAGGGGGTGGCCTGCCACTCAACTTCCAGCACAGGTCAGTACAGGACCGCATGAGCACCTCCTTCTCCCCCTCCTGCTCATACCCTCCATGCTGAAGGCAGCCCTCCCCCCAACTCAAATCCAGCAGTGACAGAATTGGTTGACAAAATGACATATTTAATGCCAGACACATAACCTTTTTACATCATGCTGCCTCAATATTCTAACAGAGAGGCAGTTTTTCATGGCATACAGTAGGCGCACTGTTTTCTTGTCCCCATAGTTCCTTCATTAATACTTCAGTGGACATTCACAACTGGAATTGGTGTTGAGGTCAGGTGTAGCCAAGTCATATTCATCCGTGGTTGTTTTTAATTTGTTGTTGGCAGTATTTTGGAAATATAGTTATTGTCGGGGTGATCTTGAAGTTTTTCTTGTTTCATGTTTTCCAGTTCATGCTCATCAGAAACGGAGACCTCATGCTGATATAGTTTTTGTTTTGCACTGTTAGTTTATGTTGCTTTTCTCTAATTGAATTTCTTGCCACTGGAACTTGTTACTGCAAGTAATGATGCCTTTTTTGATTATTGAAAGAGAAACAGAGAATGCATTAAATGCCAGTGTTAGCTCTGTGTATAGGTTTAGTCACTAAAAATACAGGGGGTGCACAAAATTACAGAAAATTTTTTATAAGATAATGAAATATTACAACAGCACTGCAAACTATTGCACCACAGTTAAGATAGGGTTAAACAACAACTCTCTGACAATCTCAGCGAAATTCAGTGTTATGAGCTTCACAAGCTTTATATTATTTATTGCATGTTTAGTTACATGTTTTTGTCTTGCACTGTTTTGAATGTAGTAAAAACTGCAGAATCTTAATAGTTCTACTATAATTCTTAATAGTTCTGCTATAGTTACTATGCACGCATCTGATCTAACTATATGTGCAGGGCCACTAATTCACTGTGTTGCCTGGATGTATTTGGTGTGCACTGTAAGTAATATTGAGAGATAGTGTGAAGTCATTAAGGGTCATATTAGGATCAGGGATTTGCCACAGCATTCCAGTTTTACAATTTTTAATAAACAAGTAAGCTGCATGGGTGCAAGAGTGTATTTTGGCAATTCATTTTGTTGTTTAGGTGTTCTGATTTGATTACATTGAACTGTAGCGGTTTTGCCTTTTTCCCCCTCTATTGCTGTTAGCATGTTTGACAATAAAGAGAATGTCTCTGATTAAATTAAAATTGCAACTTAATCCCAATCTCCTCTATCAACTCACCATTTACTTCCATGAAATTAGCCTGTCTGTAAGAGGTAGAAATTAGATTACTGTGTATTAACTCTGGAATCTGGTGCTCAGTAATGATGACCTTGAGGTTTGGCCTCATTACCTGTCTCACACTGCAAACCATAAATGACAACATTACTTTTGCTGTTTCAGATTGATGCGTCAGGGATGTTTTTGCACTGACAAATGCATTTGGCTACTGTGACTGCCATTAAACAATGTGACTCTGTCCTGTTGTGTTGTACTACACTCTTGAAATTCTGTATGCATAATATATACAATTCCTCTACCTGTTTATGGGGGAGGACATGGAATGACTTGAGATGGAGGTCTGTTTATCGTAATCCTCCTCGCTCTCTCCCTCTCTTATTCCCTCTTCTCTCTTACAGGAAGCATGCCCTGAACTGTCACAGAATGAAGCCAGCCCTCTTCAGCGTTCTCTGTGAGATCAAAGAGAAGACGGGTGAGTTTCTACTTTACTCGTTCTCTTTTGTGTTCTTCAGTCTGCATAGGTTGTAACCTAGTGCTGAGATGTAGTGTATCTTTGCTCCAGTTTCTTGGGACCAAGTTACTTTATTATTGGCTTCACAAATAACTCAATTGATTTTTATTTTCCAAGGAGCTGATTTAGCTGCATGTTTGGTGTATTTTATAAGCATTACTGTTTGTTGTTTTGACACAGTCATTATTAAAATCTAACCCATTGTTGGCCACACTTATCATTCTTAATTGATCGCTGCTTTGGGAACTTCAGTCAGACAGCGAAGCATGTTGTAGAACATGCATACAACTTCAGATACTCATGTATAAAATGAAGGGCTGGATAATGAATTGATACTTTTTGGCACCAGCTGAATTACTTTGATATTTAAGAGTTTTAAAAAATGCTGTATTACCTGCTACCTGATTTTGATACCTAAGGAGTAAATCTCATCAGTGTCAGTACACGAATAAGCACGCAGCATGCTTGTATCAAGGTCTAATTATGCTGGTGAATGGCTGTCTGCAGCAAAAACACATCATTATATTCAAAGAAGAGGCTTACCTGTATGTTGTTGTAGTTTGAAAGATTAACTACAGTGTGTGTTATATGACTGTAAAAAATGTGCCATGTAATGTTCAATGTTGTTTGTGTGTAAACTCTTGCCAAGTAAATCCGAAGAGTAGCAGACATCTAGTGAATAGATTTCATAAAACTGGTATTTAAAAAAGTATTGTTCAGTAAGATTCAGATCAAAATCAAGGTCTTGTAATGCTATGGAAAACCATTTTGAGAAATACTCAGCCCTAATCAGATTATAACTTTGACCTGGAGTACCTAAATTCAGAAATACACCCTCCTTGGTTTAACATTTTTGCATTATTGTCAATTTCCATCTCAAATGATGAGCAGTAATGTAACGAAGTGTATGAATGTTGCAACCAGCAAGCTTTTACATCTGATTAAATATCTGTTAAGGCAGGGGAATAAAGACCTACAGATATAACTGCTTCTACCACCACTACAAACTTAGACCCGATTATAAGATTAAAAAATCAGACCTGATCTTGACAGAAAGTTCATGCACAGCTTTTTGACAGAAGGCAGATATGGAAAACTCCACAGAGGTTATTGCTTTACAGTCAAACTGTATTTCGCTACAAAGCAAAGAGATCTTCTTTTCTAGTTCATTGTTTTTAAAAAAGCTGCAGCACACAGTGTATGGTAAATGTGTGTGGGGAATAGATATCTATGCACATCAATGGAATACCTTCATGCAAAGCAACAAACAGTTCCAACGCTGTCTTTACATGTGATACTAAGTTTTAAATACACATAGTCTTATGGAAATTATTGCCCTTGTAAATATCTCAGATTTGCTCTTACTTCCGAAATTATTCCAAGCAAATACTCTGCTTATTCTCATCTTGTTAGCTATTCACGTCAGCTGTCTGACAGATTCGAGTTTAGTTCAAAGGAGCAGGCTTGGGATGGATGGCAGATTGATGGTTATGGTAGTGTAAATGGAGTGTGTTTCTGAATCCTCTCCCCCTGCCAATCTCTGTTCGTTTTTGTTTTTCAGTATGCTTTTCTGTCTTTCACATGTCTTGTGTATGTTCTAACGGCAAACCTCTCTTGTTCAGATACAATACGAAAATGCTGCACTGCTGCCTGTTTTGGTCCTCTGTCAATAATATATTATTGTTCTTCAGTGATTGGACAAAAGTAAAGGCTAGGCTTGAGTGAGTGGGACAGGGTACACCGTTTCCCAGGCAACCAGTGGTCTTATTTACCCTAATGCCATTCACTTTGATTTTTACATTTAGTCTTCTAGCAAACTGGAGAGAGGGTCTGTGAGGTCTTATATGGTGAACTAAGCAGAGAAACAGACAAGGCTCAGAGGTAACTTGAAATTGGTTCAAGCTTGAGGTGACTATGACATCCATGAGATCTAGACATCTTTGAGTTTGCCTGTACTGTGCTGGCCATCTGCCATGCAGGGCCCTCCCTAAGTGCACTGTGTACCTGCTTTGGCATTTCTGTGCCACTCCATTAGACCCCCTGCAGGCCCCATTATGTGCCTCTGGAATGTGAATTGAATTCTCTTCAGTGCGGCTTGTAGAAGACCCAATCAGTAATCCTCTAGTATCTCCACAGATTTTCTGCAGTCTTTTTTCATAAACAAACATGCACTTATTCCAGCACAACCACATACACATTCTGTCTCTCTCGCACACATACATACACACCATACAGGGATAAAAGCAAACTCAGTCTTGGGTCTACTCCTACTGCTTCGGTCTTGTCCTCTCCCCCTCCCTTTCTATGCTCGCTCCCATTCTTGAAAGAGAAGACTTGCTCTGAACTCGGGGCTTTGATATGGTAATGTAATGGTGGTGGTGGTGGTGGAGGAGGGGAGGTGGGGTGTGGGGGATGGGAGGTGAATTCCTCTGAGTGCTGCAGTTGGTTAGATTGTTTTTATTGTAAAGGAAATGTTCTGCGCTAATGCCAGTGCACCCCTTCCACTGCCACCACCTCAAAACACCCCCATTTTACAGCAGTCCTGTTGTTGTAGTGAGCTCTCACATTAAACATGACCTTCTACTGCGTGGATTTGATTCTTCTTAATACTTTATTAAAGATTCACTCAAAAAAGAAATTAAAGCATTTGGAGAGAGACAGGAAATGATCAAAGTTTAGAGCCAGTAGCTTTGCTTCAACTCAGTTCTGTTCTCCCTTACTCTCATGGGTATTTGCTGTAAAAATAGCTCTTGGTGCAATGGGACAGCTTATGCCAAAATCTCTCACAAGCCACTGCAGTTACTCTCAGAAGTTTTTCATTTAGTTTGGGCATGTTTGAGGCATTTCTCCTTACTTTTATGCATTCCTTGTGCTTTACTCATGACAACAGCGAATCTGTCACTCATTGTGTTCTGTCACTCTGCTTAAGTCCTTCTTTTTCAAGCCTGAACATTCCCTGTTGTTTATTTTTGGGCAGGTTTTAAATGAAAATAAAAATAGTTCTTCAAGTGGAATTAAAGCTATAGTTTCTGTTAGCATTGAAAAACCAAAGTGTATTGCTTTCCTCAGCTGGACAAGTTCACACCCCAACACTTGCCACTCATCTTGATAAGCTGTCTGATAAAGAACTTTGTGGGATAATGTTGTTAGTTGGCTGTGTAGAAATAGTAATACAGTAACTGAAATGTCTGTCTTTGTGTTGCCTGTTATTGTTAAAAGTAGATACAGTATGTCAGTCACCATTTTTATGACTCTGCACGTATCTGACTCTTTGTAAACAACCTCTCGCATGGGCCATGTATCACTCAACAACAACAGCAAGGGTTTAGCAACAAGGACATCCTGATGGCTTATAGCCAGTGTGATGTAGCCAGCTGATTGCTTTGTTAGGTTCCTAGTTATGCCAATGTCCTAATGAGTCTGGTTATTTGTTGTCCACCTCTGCCAAAGGCCCACTCCCCTCTCTCTGTGCGTTCTGAACAGCCTCTGACCGGAGATTTTTAGGCCCGATAGACTGTCTTACTCTTAAAACACAGTTAACTTCTTGGTTTACAAGTAAGATTAGTCCTCTTATGTTTATGTAGTATAACTGACTCTTCCCTATGTTGTATAGAGGTGTCTTATTTTTCAAACAACCTAAAAGCTCTAAAATCTTGCATTTGATGCCCGTCAGCAAAGCCAGCAACCCTTAACTACTAGTTGCCAAAGTAGCTAGCTAACAACCCTTTGTCCCATTCTATTAGGGTTTGACGAGCTGGATGGATGAATGGTGACATTTAGGGATGGGAATCAAGAAACGGTTCCAGTTGAAAACAGATAATAAATTGGAATCAGAATCTGCCGGAATCGGTTTCATATGCCTCTAAGCTTATCAGTTAATCTTTTCAATGCCCAGGCATGAAAAAGGCAGAACTCCACTGCAAGGGCTGTGCAGCCTGCAGACTGTGTACAACAAGCTCATTGATAAACAGTGGTGATAATAAAATAGTTGCGATGTTGATACTGAGAACCTATGTCGGCCTATTTTGTTTTTTACAGAAAACTGATCAGGAATCAATAAGAAATCGATAAAGAATCATACCTATAAGCAGAATCTATAATGTATTGGAATCAATAAAATCTCATCAATTTCCATACCTAGTGAAATTTAGCAATCTCAATGAACTTGCTCTCAGGGTATCTTTGCAGTGCTCTTGCTGGTAATAGTAAATATAAAAGTTTATTCTAATTAGTTATGATAGCTTATCAATAAATTAATGCAAAAAATGGCCCAAATTATTTATTCATTTATGAACAGGGTAACCAAACTATTAAATAACTTCTCTTAAATATGAGTGCAATGATTTTGCAAGACATACAAAATTATCCTTACCTGGGTATTTACAGGAACAATACTGTTGACACTCACACATAGTTTATTGTCAGCAAGAGTAAATACATTACAAATACATGATTTATTTATATTTTTGTGTTCCATGTACTTTAACAGGGTGAATTATGTGAAGTCTAGAGAATTACATGCGTCGTTAAAGAAACTTAATAATTACTAGTTTTCAAAGAGCTCAATTTGGGACAACAGAGCCCTAAAATTTTATGAGTTGTAATGAACCTTTGGGATGTCTTTTATTATATTTTTATGAGTGAAAGCATACAGTGCATTTTAAGCCAAAAGCAGTAACAAGATAATAGTTTTTGCTAAAATGCAACACACGTGAAGCTAGGATAGAAACAAGCATTTTCAGTTTAGCTGTCACTTGGGTCCAGTGAGAATAGGCCCACCGGCCTTTGTGCCATCATACTAATTTCTCACTGGGTTAAATCCTTAGGATTTCTATTCTAAAGAGTCCTTTTTCTATTTACATCCACTATGCTGTGGTGCTGGATTATCTCATTGGCTTTTCAGGTGTCTGTGTTTTGTGGTGTCCTGCCACTCAGTCGTCGTTTTTTTTTTTCTTTCCCCTGTTCCTTTGCAGAGGAGAATGAAAAAGATAGTGTGTGTTGGGGAGGGGGGTTCACAAGTGATACAGGGAGATTGATGAGGCAGTAAGAGCAGGAGTAATTACTCGGTGTCCATTCCCCAAGCCAGATTGGCAGACGGCTAATATCACACAGACCCCTGGCCCTAACAGACACACCATCTCCCCCCACCCCCCAATTCAAACTGGAGAGGCAGAGCACCCTAACCTTCAGCTTAGGCCTAATGGTGTGTGGGCCAACTGATTCTCCCATGTGGTATTATTCCTGTAGGAACTGGGCTTCTGTATATTGACAAGAGAAACTGCTGTCTGGAATGCATAAAAGGATGGGAAAAGCTCAGTGGGATTGTTCACCTTTAAGATGGCTGCAACATGATTTTGGCCATTATTCACAAGGAGCAGTAATTTGGTTGTGTTGTTATTCAGCATTTCAGGAGAATCAGGAAAGCTGGATATGGATGAGTTGTTGACAAGATTTAACAGCATGGCCATTGTGACTTAATTGCATGGTTACAGTGATGTTGTTGTGGATACATGTTCTGTCTGTGTCACCGGTACTTTAAAATCTGGAAGGACACTGTAAACTCACTGTCAGTGCATCCTTTTTTCCCTGATAAAGCTAAATTGTTTTTAAAACAAACAAACAAAAAAAGCCCCCACTGATTCCTTGTTCATAGGCTCGATCATCAAGAAACACCACTTCACTGCAACAGCACTAACTTCTGCCTGGAGGATTTTATTTCATTAGTCAAGACTATAGACTCTGTAAATAAACACACATTAGCTGTGCTTCCATTACCGTTTTTTCATGCACATTTTGAAATATTGCATTAGAACTGGTAAATGGAAATAGCAAAATTGGAAAAAACATCTTCAATTCACAAAAAAAGTTTTTTAACCCGCTTGAGGTCCTTTTTGCTTATGTCAAAAAACAGTTAGTGTGCTGAATGGGAGATGGAAACAGCTGTGCACTACCTAAAAGAAGTAGTAGCAGAATAAGCTGTTTCAGCCATCTTCCTGGATCTTCCCCCAGTGTGCAAAAACATGGCTGATAACAACAACATTGGAGCAATGAGGAGACCAAAGTACTTCTGGATCTCATCCATGAGAAGAACATAACGGCAATTTTTGATGGAAAACAGCGACGGAATGCCACAATGTTTTGTTTTTGGTCTGCAACCTCTACTTTTGCTGTTTTTGTCTTTATGCTGTTTGTTACAGCCATGTGTAACAGTACATGTACCGCCATCTTCTGACCAAACTACGCTGTGCAGCCTAGTTTATTTGCTCCCAACCAGTAGATGGAAACGCTCCTAATTTGCATTTTCTTTCCAAAAAGATTTCAAAAGTTCACTTAATATTTGCTTCGCAATTAATGGAAACATGGCTACTGACAAACTGCAAAATCTAGATATTCACAGGTATTGATACTATTTTGATTTTAAGTGCATTTTGATTTTATTGCTTCGGTACTTTTACTGAAGCAAAATTTTGAACTTAGAACTTGAACTTGTAATGGAGTAGTAATGTTGTGATTGATATGATGATGATAAGCTAATGTGCATACAGCGAGCACAAGTCAAAACCTGGAGTCAACTAGGAAAGCTCAGACCAGCCATGCAGCAGTGAGGACATACGCAGTTGGTGCGTGAAGCTTTTTAGTCCTTAAATAAAAAATTAAGCAATAAGCCCAGCGAGGTCATGATCTATAATGATTTAAGAACAAGTAAGGGGCGTTGTTCGATGCGGAGTGAAGTTATTTCTTTTATAAAACTGTTACGACGTACCTGGCAAGGTTTCATGAAATAAACACACAGCGACAAAAAATGCAATAAGTTATTTATCACAAATAATCATTCTTCTGCCAAGCAATGCAGTTCTTCAGCAACATTTAGCAGAATGGTTGCCTAGCAACACACAGACGCAGTGGAAAGCATGCATAAAGATGGGGTGATTATTAAAATTTATCCGGATA
>MDSQ01000484.1_pt1 | contig 10347 bp, 3 predicted proteins | sample 1008251 | NCBI WGS metagenome assembly MDSQ01 (sample SAMN05526597, study PRJNA338239) | gut metagenome | isolation source: Hindgut content | host: Naso unicornis | place: Saudi Arabia: Red Sea | collected 2016-05
CTTTGTAAGATCAGAGTATACTGTCCAGAGTCCTTCCTAACACACTCTCTGATTAAAAGAGAGGTATGCGACTTTGTTGCAGTAACCTCAACCCTCCCCTTGGTGCCGATATTTCTACCATTCTTTAACCAAAAGACTGTAGGGTTCGGGCGTCCAGAGATGTCAGCATCTATTCTTAGGAGGTCTCCTGCTTTGACAACCACCACCTGTCTAAACTTGTCCTCCAAGATAATTTTGGGAGGCTCTACGTCATGCTGTATTGTAACAGGTCCTGTTGTTTCGGAGGGTGCACTAAAGAGCTCAGCTGCATTTTTTGCAATCACACGAAAATCATACTGTTCACCCTCTGTGAGGCCAGTCACTTCCAGGAAGGTTTCCAGTAAATTGGTGAAATTGCACTTAAGCCAGCAACTCTCTGGCAGCTCTTTACGCTCCACAATATATCCAGTTATTTTAGCCCCACCATCATATTCTGGTTTGTCCCATGACAGGGAAATTGAACTGTTAGTTATATTGGTGACTGTGAGGTTGCGTGGGGGATCGCACTGGTCTCTCGCTGCCACAGGCTCAGATGCCTTACTACATGGTCCAACACCAGCAATATTCTCAGCACAGACACGGAACTCATATATTAGACCTTCGTCGACACTTGTCACCTTGAACTGGTTATCAGTCACTGGATTTTTGTTTAACTTTGTCCACAAAATACTGCTTTGATCTTTGCATTCGATATGGTAACCAATAAGAGGGCTGCCCCCATCACTGTCTGGCTTGCTCCATGCAACCACCATGACAGATTTTGAGGCGTTCAGGACTTGGAGATCAGTTGGTGGACCAGGCAGCTTAAAGGGGTACTGGGCAACAACATGTTCAGACTCAACAAAGTGGCTTTTGCCATAGCGATTCTCTGCAGCAATACGAAACTGATATTCGGTGCCCTGTGTCAGACGGGAAATTTTAATTGACGTTCTTGCTACTGTAGCTGATACAGTCTGCCATATTGTGCTGCTTGTATCTCTCTTCTCAACAATGTAATTGCTAATTTCACATCCACCAGTATAATGTGGGGGCTGCCATGACAAAGTCATAAAGTCAGCACTCACTTCATCCACACCGAGGTCACATGGTGGTCCAGGTCTTTCAAAAACATTAACAAATATTTCGGCAGATGTTGTTCCGACCGAGTTGGCAAGGGACACCTCATACACACCAGCGTCTTTTCTGGTTGCATCTCTGATAATGATTTGAGATGATGTGTCAGACGTGTGGGCATTTACCCTGCTTGTCTCTTTCAGCAAGTTGCCATCTTTCTTCCAGGCTACAGTTGGAGGTGGTACACCCTTAAATGGGACGTCAATCTTTAAATCATTTCCTGCCTTCACAGTGAATGTATTGGACAACAAATTAATAATGGGCTTGGCACTTGAATCATTTACTGTAACAGGTGCTGGAAGGTACTTTGGTTCACTTTTTCCCTTCTCATTCACAGCACTCACTCTAAAGAAATATTCCATGCCTTTTACCAGCCCATTTATTGTCACTCCCAGTGTTTTACTTTCTGAACATACTGACCATGTGTCATCTCCCTTAGCCTGCATTTCTACAATATAACATGTGATTTTGCTTCCTCCATCATGGTCAGGCTTCTCCCAAGAGAGCCTTCCACTATCACAAGTAACATCACTGACAGTGATTTTGCCAGGAGGTGGAGGAACCTCAGACACTTTAACAGCCTCAGTGGTCTCTGCTGGAAGTCCAGTGCCAAATTCATTCACAGCCAAGACACGAAAATAATAGAAGCATCCTTCCTGAAGGTTGTCAATTTTGTATGAGTTCCTCACACAGTTGCTACAGACACTTGTGAATGCCTTCCTTGCCTCCTCTCGTTTTTCTATGACATAGTGTGAAATCTTTGCTCCTCCATCAATGAGAGGTGCCTCCCAAGAGATAGATACAGAGTCTCTCTTTACATCCTTTACCTCTAAGTTTGTTGGTGCACTGGGAGAGTCCAATACTCTGACACTGATGAATGCGGATTTAGAACCACTGCAGTTCACAGCAGTCAACACATATTTTCCTGTGTCATTTCTGCTGACATTCTCAATCAATAACACTGTGTGGGAGCTCGTTACTTCAATCTGAGCGCGTTCACTGAGAGTGCCACCTTCCTTTGACCATTTAACCTCAGGCTCTGGCCTTCCTCTAATAGTGACAAACAGACGCAATGTTGAACAGGCTCGAACACTGACAATCTTCCTCAGGGTGGGGTCCACTTCAATCTCAGGTGCCTCCAATTTTTCAGAAGCTACCACAGACCCAGGTATATCCACATGCTCTCCAACTCCAGCGGCGTTCACTGCACGTACACGAAAATTGTATTTTGCATTTTCTCTTAGTCTCTTCACAGTGTAATTTGTTTCCGTTATACTTGTGTTTGGTGAGCATGTGATCCATTCATCTTCTGCTGCTTCTTTCATCTCAACTACATAGGCGCTGATGACTGCTCCACCATCATAGATGGGCTTTGACCAGGTAAGAGACACAGTACTGCTGGAATAGTCAGTCACTTTGGGGTTGGTAGGGGGACCAGGTGGGTAAGTAGCTTCACATACTTTTATATAATCACTTGGCTCACTTGGTGCACCCACACCAGCAGCGTTCTCCGCCAAAACCCTAAACTGATAGTAATGTCCCTCAGCAAGCCCCGTGCATCGGAAACGCAAGTCGTTAAGTCTTCTCTTGTTGCATTTAGTCCACCTGACACCCTCTTTGTCACGTTTCTCCAGTATGTAGCCATCAATCTCTGAGCCTCCATCAGTCTCGGGCCTTTCCCATGTCAGCACTATAGAGTCACCAGTCACAGTGGTGGCTGTAGGGGCAGAGGGTGCACTAGGTGTTGTAAAAGGGTTTTGTGCAATAAAGGGGTCTGATTCCAGAAATTCACCGACACCAAATTTGTTCACGGCAGCAATTCTGAATATATATTCTTTACCAGGCACCAGTTTTGTCACTTTGTAAGTGACAGCCTCAACGTGAGGGTCAACACCTGTCCATGTAACACGGCTGCTCTCCCTCTTTTCAATGATGAAGTGGGTTACACTGGCACCACCATCAAATACAGGGGGGTTCCAATGAAGATTACACTTCTCAGCACTGACAACTTTTACGTTCAGAGGTCCATCCGGAGGACCAGGTCTATCCAGAACCTTCACATTAACTGGGATAGACGTAGTTCCTCCAATGTTACTGACGCTCAAGACAAAGCGTCCACCATCCACTCGTGTACAGTCCCTGACTGTTAGAGTTGTCTGAGTGAGGGTGTTTTTGACCTCCATTCTTGGTGTAACTTTGTCAATTTCTTTTCCATCCTTTAGCCACAGTACTTCAGGGAGGGGCTTCCCAAAGTAATCGGCATTAATAATGAATGTCTCACCTGCCTGAACAACAGTAGTACTCTTGAACTTAGGATCGATGAATGCCGTGGGTCCTTCAATAACATCCTGAGCGATAATGGTTACACTTTCTGAAGGTGTGCTCCAGACACCAGCACTATTCTTAGCAGTAACTCTAAATTCATAACTTTGTCCTCCTGTCAGACCTGTTACTGTGAACTGATTCTCCATAACATTGGTGAAGTTAGCCTTCATCCATCTGCCATCTGGGAGTTCCTTCTTTTCAACAACATAGGCTGTAATGGTGCTTCCACCATCATACCTGGGCTTTGCCCACTGAAGTGTGATGTTCTCTCTCGTAATCACAATAGCTTCAGGTTTCCCAGGTGGATCACATGGGTCTCTTGCCACATAGCAATCAGATGTCTTGCTCAATGGACTGAGTCCAGCGATATTCTCAGCACAGACTCTAAATTCATACTGGATCCCTTCCTCCAGTCCACTTGTTTTGAAGCGAGCATCAGGTATAACAAGTTTGTTCAGCTTGGTCCATAAAATGCTGTTCTTCTCTTTGCGTTCAAGGTGATATCCAGTGATTGGGCTGCCTCCATCTTTGGTTGGTGGCTGCCATTCAATCACCATGCTGTACTTTGTCACTGTGGATGCAAAGGGGGTGCCAGGGGCACTGGGCACACTAAACGGATATTGTGCAGTTACAATAGGAGAGGTGATGGCAGTACTCTTTCCATACCTGTTTTCTGCGAACACTCTGAATTGATATTCACTCCCTGTCTTCAGTTTGGTGACTTTGATTGTAGTTCTTACTGTTGTAGCAGACACAGTCTGCCATTCTGTACTTGCGGTTTCCCGTTTTTCCACTATGTAGTTGTCTAGCTCACAGCCTCCTGTGTATTGTGGTGGCTCCCAGGAGATTGTTACGTAGTCAGAACTGATCTCATCAACCCTCACAGGCCCTGTCGGGGGGTCTGGCTTTTCTAAGACAACCACGGTGATTTCTCCTGTGTATTTTCCACAACTGTTGCTTGCTGTGATAGAGTATCGACCACAGTGCTCCCTGGCACCATGTCTGATATGAAGAACTGTTAATGATGATGTATTTGAAATCTCTAACCTTGATGTCTCTTTGACTGCCTGACCATCTTTTTGCCATTCAATCTTTGGTGCTGGGTGCCCAGCGACTGGAATCTCTACTTTCAGTTCTTCACCATTCTTGACAGTAAATGTGCTAAAAGTTATCTGAAGTTTTGGCTTAACAGCATTTCCCTCATCCGTAACAGGGTCAGGTTGGACATTAGGGTTGTGTTCTCTTCTCTCTGCAGAAGTGGCAGGCTGACCTGGTGTAAGGAAAGAAGAGCATTAAGTCAGCAGACATTGGATGGGATTACCTCATAGGGTCACAGTCATAAAAGATTCTATGGCCCTTGTCTTTATGAAAATGTATTTCAATAAACACAATTTGTTGAATAGGTCATATACAAAGCAATTATTTTTCACGTATTTTAGTTTATTGTGTACTCTAACATTTTTGCTTCAAAAAAGAAATATATATCAGGACATACTGTATGTTAAGTACGTCATAACAAAATATGTTAATAGGTTAATTTTGAAATACTTTTTATATAGGCTTATGTAAGCATGAATTGTATTCTATGCCACTAGTTACAAAGAAAATTATTTATATTCACAATCTAGAGACAGTTATAGGATGAATGCATGGCATACCTTGGACAGAGCCTTTGTAGGGTGCAGCCTTTGCTGTGAGCTCTGTATTACTATCCGGTGTCATATTTCTATTTGGAGTGTGAGCTTTATCTTCTGCCTTTTTTCCCATCTGCGAAAGAAAATGGTACAAAACTGTCAAATAAAATGAAATTAAATGCAGGATACCACAAAGGTTGCAACACAGACATCACTTTTTTTGTTTGTTTATTTTAAGAAAAAATGTTATGTTTTTTTAGACTGTAGCTTTAAGACCACAGGAAAATTACTTAAATATTTAGCCATAATAGGATTTTGAGTAGGGTTGGAAATATGGCCAAAATCATATGTCACACTATTTTTGACCAAATACCTCAATGGTGATACTACGATAATTTTGTACAGATGTCTTTCGGTGCTTTCACAAAATATAACACTATAGTATTTTTGACTAGAAATCATCAGTAATGTAGATATTATGAATTGGGGGGCAATAGAACAAACCTGTGTTCAAACCTGTGACAAATAATGACATAATAGCGATATAGAAAGAGATATCTAGTTTTAGGCTAAAGCTGACATGTAGGCTTTCTTACTGAGTGTGATGTGTGGGTAATAGAAACTCCTGGTGTTTAAAATAACTTCAGGCATGGCACACCAGGCTGCCATCTGTTTCTACCAAACAGACATGAATCTATTATTATCTTTCTTCTACAGTTTTCAGGTTTAAAACGCAGGAAGGAAAGATCATTATTTTAAAAGTAATTCCTATGAGCCCCAACTCTTTCTGTGAGCTTCAGTGACTTTCAAGATATTATCGCTCAGTATAACATTTCCAAACACAATTGTACTTACGTCGTTGTTGCTGGCTTCCATTCTTTCTCTTACTTGTCCTTATTGATGTCAGTGAATCGTGAATTCAGTTAATACGCAGTTACTGTGTTGAGGACCAAAACTCTGTGACAGACACAGCTCTGCCAATCACTGTCTGCTTTATCTCCAAAAGCCTGCAGTGACTAAAATAACCATGATGTCTGATTGGACATCTGCTCATTCTTTCAAAGTAGGCTGCATGTGTCAGCTGGGAAAAACTAGAAGGTTGCTCAGCAGTAAAGTATTGCACTCATACTGTTCAGCTACAAATGGGGTTTATTGCTTTACATCTTGGAAACACTTTTTCTTCTCTGTCTCTCTTTTGTATGTCCACTGTGGTGGCTTTGGTCACATTTGAGCACATATTAAGAAATCAAAAGCCTTTTTGAACAAATGGAGCAAACAAAGTGATGTTCTACAATCTAGTGTGTTGATATGGTGTAAAGTCAACTGCAGCCCATGTTTATTGTTTCATGCTTATTAGCTTGTAAGAAGTCATTTGCCTGCTATCTCCAAGTGAAATCATCATTTCCATACATAAAAGCAGTACCAAAAGGTAGTTTAACAAAATACAAACTTGTGAAAAACGTGTTTGCACTGTTTTGAATGTCTGTATTTTTTATGTTGTGATTCCAAGATTATGTAAATGAATTATTATTTAGGAACATTTATTCTGAAAAGATTAACCGGAAATGTACAAAAAAAAAAAACCCCGACGTGGAAGAGGAACACGGAAACTTGCTAGGCTAACGAGGCTAACATACAGGTGCTAGGTGAAGACAGGAATGAAAGACAAAAAATGCGACTTAAATGTAAATTAGTCTTACATTTTTAAAGGCGTTTAATTTGTAAATGCGGACTTTGACACGGTGATATAGAGACAAAATAAAAGGTGAGTAAAGTTACACATTAAAAGAGACCAACTCATGCTTGTGTTATGGGCATAGAATCAATGAGACACTCACAAGTTGGATTTTTATTTCTCAGAACAGTGTAAACTAAGGCCTGTATGCTTGTATTATTAATATATCTTGAGTGGTTGATTGGTGTGCCTTAGATTTGGCTTTTCTGTCACAAACCTTTGTCAGTGTGAGTGTGTTTCTGTTCTCCTTTCCTTGTCTGCTGTAATAATAAACATGTCAATTTTCGGATGAAGCACAGATTTCTTAATTACCGTAATTTATTAATCAATTTATCAATGAAATCATTAGTACACTTATCAGTAATCGCTATTTGCAGCCCTAATATTCACAGTCTTCACATGTAACCAAGCTGTCAGTCTGATGATTTAGCATGATGACACGTAACTGACTGTGGTGAACGGTATTGTCAACAGATCCAACCACGATGTTCCAGCTTGTGTTCAGCAGCCAGGACTTTGTCACGGATGTGAGTCGGAGCAGTGGAAACAGTCTTGGGATGGCCTCAACAGCAACAAAGTTTGACACAGTCATCAAAGCCGGCTGGACAGACAGGATGGACAGGGGGCTCTTTCGCTACCACCTGGGTGAATTACAAACGCACATCCTGCCGGGCTGCCATGGCTATGTGGCCCAGCTGAATATTCAAAGAGCAATAGAGAGGAGAAAACCTCAGGAGATACTGAGCATTCAGCAGGAGTTCAATGCCAAACAGTTTAATTTTAACAAAATCAATCCAGAAGAAATCATATGTGAGATGATAGAGGACACCAAGGGAGAGACTGGAGAGGAACATTTGCATCAGCGTTTCAGGATGGTGGTGCTGGTCAATGTCAGCCCTTTGGAGTTCGGACATTGCCTCTTTGTTCCAGATCCTTCACAGTGTTTCCCACAGGTCCTGACAAAGTTCGCCATCCAGGCTGGTATTCAGTCTGTGCTCTTGAGTGCCGATCCTGGCTTCCGTGTGGGTTTTAACAGTCTTGGAGCATTTGCATCTGTCAATCACTTACACCTGCATGGGTATTATCTGAACCGTGAGCTCAAGCTAGAATCTTTGCCAGCCAAGTCGCTAGTTCCTGAAAAGGGGTTTTATCGCTTGTTGGACTTTCATAGAGGCTTTTTGTTTTACACAGAATCAGAGTCGGTGGAGAAAGTTGCCAGAGCCATCTGTCAAGTCACAGACTTTCTTGTGGACGGTAATATTGCTCACAACCTGTTCATGACTAGAGGATGTCAGCCCTGTGATCGCATAGAAAACGGAGAGCATGACGGTTCAAGGAATGGCGTTCGTATCGCAGTATGGCCCAGAATATCATGCTTTGGCATCAAGGAGGAGTCTGCCTTCAATGTTGCTCTCTGTGAACTGGCTGGACATTTACCGTTTAAGAACAAGAGAGACTATGAGCTCGCTACAGAGAAAGATGTGACAGATATCATCCAGAGGTGGCTTCTGCCTGATGCAGAGTTTCAAAGGTTGGAAGAGCAGCTGACTCATCATTTGATGCGTTCATAATATGGACATTGATTTTGGTGACATCAGTCAAGAAAACACCGGATTCACGCAAGATTTTACTTTAGGAGCTCGGCTGAGTGTCCTTTCCTGCCACTGACTTGAATCTAAAATTAGACATGCACAAAAATACTACATATATTTATCTGTAAGAATGTGTATTTAATGGAGGTGTTGTATTTAAACTGGTTTCAAATAAAATGCCAAAAGCATTTTCTTAAAAAAGAACAACAACAACAACAAAAAAACGTTCAAGTTGTGCATGTATTTATTTCGTGGGTTTCTCTCTTCATGCCAACACATTTAACTCGTCAAAGCAGAAGCACAAGTGTTATTAATAGCAGTTTAAATGGCTGCATTCCAACTCAGTGTACCACCTTAAAGGACCAGTGTGTAGGATTTAGTGGCATCTAGTGTTGAAGTTGCAGACTGCATGATTAAATGTTTACTGATGAAGAGGCAAAAGGAACAAAGACCAGGGCCACAGCAGTCACACTGATGTCAATAGATGTGAGTCTAAAGGTCAGTGTTCATTTCAGGACAATGCACAAAATAGCATGACGATGTATGAGATATTTAAAACTGACAGTTACTAATGCTGACATGTGTATGTGAAATAGAGCCATCTGAGCTAAAGTTAAAATAAACAAAAAGAAGATGATTCAGGCTATTTGTTCTAGTGTCAAAAACTGCTCCCTACTTGCTACAGAGTGCACTTTCTTCCCTCTGCACCTTTTTATTTGACACTCAAAATTTGACTGCTGCCAACCAACCACTATTTGCTCTGTACACACCCACATCATCCAGGGTTGAGGTTTAATCAGCTACAGTAACTGAAAACACCTGTGTGGGTTGCTGTGTGGTTGTGTCAGCAAGCTGTTCTAGAGGTTAGTTTTACTTCAGCTACAGTTGATCTCCTCAATGGAAAACGTCTTGACATTTCACAGCAGGAAAAGCACAGGTGTGAATAACAAAATGAATCATGACTGGCTCAGAGTCCCTTTATTGTGCGTGCAGGCTCACTATCACATTGTTATGACTTACTGACAGTAGTAACACCTGTTTTATTTCCTGCTATGACAAGGCCAAATAACTGCTGTAAAAAAATAATAAAAGGCCTATAAACCAGCACTCTGTAGACATCACCTCACACATTTTATGCATGTCATGGAAATTCACTGTTAATTCCTGTTGGGATGTTTTATGTAACTACTCATTGACCCTTGTTGCCTCAAACAATGTACAGCTGGCAGTTGATCAGGTAAAATTATGCCTCTGTTTCTCAGAAGTGTTGAAAGTTAGAGTAGTGGGCCTGCGATTGGGAGATCCTCAATTTGGGTTAGGAAAAAAGCAAAACGGTCTCGATGTTATTGTGTGTTGCTGTGTGATTGTGGTACAGTCATTCCAGCTGCAGAGAGTCAGGCTCTCAGAAGAACTTTCTTGAGTTAATAAAGTTTGGGGAAAAAAAGATGAAATCCTCTTGAAATGAAAGCATAGATAATACTTGTAATGTTTTATTTCTTTAACATCCCAACAAAAATGACACGACATGTCTTTTTCTTATTCTGAAGACAATATTAAGACATTAAAGTGGCATCAAAGTCTGGTGGTGTTCAGATCAAAGAGGGATCAACTCTACACATCATCCCTGTAGAGCTCATCATCTGCCAGAGTTACATCACCAAGGCAGCAGTGCTGAGCCGAGCAGCAAGATCAATCAGCATAAATACCCACTCACTCGTTTTAATGAGGTCCCCCACTGGTGAGCACACAGTCAGTGCACTCATCTATTGTTTACATTTAGCTGCTTACATGCTCACTTTCTCCTCGTGAAATCACGATTAAAATTCATTATATTCTTTTGCAGTTTGCTTTAGTGAACTGATTTCACAGGTCATAATGCCATTGATCTGATCTGTGGTACATTTCTGTG
>MDSQ01000485.1_pt1 | contig 10344 bp, 10 predicted proteins | sample 1008251 | NCBI WGS metagenome assembly MDSQ01 (sample SAMN05526597, study PRJNA338239) | gut metagenome | isolation source: Hindgut content | host: Naso unicornis | place: Saudi Arabia: Red Sea | collected 2016-05
GGCACTTATGGCCTAAAAGCAGCCATCGTGGAGATCAAAGAGTGTAAAAATCATATCAGAGTGAGAGATTGTGAGGCAGAGGCTATGACCAAAGAGATCAACTAGCTTGAAATGGAATCAATGACCTTATGGATGAAAATGAGGATTTCTGAGAAAAACTATGTCTGGAATCAAAGCAGGAAGTGGATCTGACCAACTTCAGGCATGCCAAAGAGCTGAGACAGCAGCAGTACAAAGCAGAAAATTAAGTCCTCACCAAGGAGATTGAAGAGGAGAGACTAGAGCTCAAGAGACAAATCGGAAGCATAGTGAAGAAAAGAGGGGTTCCTCACTCAAGCTTGCTGCCAGAGGACGATGTCGGCAGCAGGACTGGACAGCTGCCATTTAAACCGAGCAGCACTTACACAGATGATGAGATCCGACGCAAAGTAAGCTCCCGGCTAATGACATTATTTCTTTCATTTCAGCCTCAATCAAATCCCCATGTTTCAGAGAAGAGCTTTGTCCTGATTAAATGTTTGGAGCTAGTTGCCACTGCTATGAAAAGCTCATTGGTTTATAGTGTTATAAGCAACAATATGATTTCTTTGTGTTTATTGTTTACTCTTTTGCAATTCTTAACGCAGGGTTGTCTTTTTTAGATCTAAACGTTCTTTTTTTTTTTTTGGAATGTACGTGATTCATGAAAAGAAAGCCAACACCGTAATGATTGAAGGAAGAACAGGCAAAACTAAAGATGAACATAGAGATAAACAGAGAAAGGAGTGAGAGGAGTAAATGAATACTTAATGAATTCATCACTTTTTAACAAGTGCTAAAAGTACAGATGTATGATACAGTTTTGGAGTGAATCAACTGATGTGTCCAAATCTTTAATGAATTAGTAGTTCATACTACTGTCTGAAGAATAACGTGAATTATATTGTTAAAAGAACAGTAATATTGTCGAGTAAAGTTTATTACAAACTCTGTAAGATTACAGAGGAAAAAAAATGGCTCTTAAAAGAACAGTATTAAAAAAACTGTCAAGCAAAAACAACTGAAAGAAAATCAGTGATTATTAACATTTAAACAGCACATCATGTCTTTGTCTTACTATGAACCAAAATTGTTCTTATCAGAGAACATGCCATTCAGGATATCAGTGAAAATGAATTCAGATCTGCTGAATACAAATATTGAAAAGCTGTATCTGCTTTGGTGGCAGTACAGTTGATGCAATGCGTGTTTTTTTTTCCCTTGGCTGAAAGGTTTTAAAGTTTTCATCGTTACCTGTTATGTGACAAACTTTTTTTTACAGAATGAGTATCTGGAGAAAGAACTGAACAATAAGGAGAGAGAGCTGGAACTTCACAAGACCCAGTTTCAGGTCAAATGTAAGTAACTTCCCCTACTGTCTGTCACATTTTCATGTAAAGTTCACACAGATATTTTTCCTTTTGAATAAATACCATGAGCTGTCCGTTTTTTGTCTGGCAACACTTAAAAGAATGAGAATTAGTTTTTCACAATATGAAGCCACAGCTTCACTGATACTGTCCCTTCTTGTGTGCTTTCAGTGGATGAACTGTCAAAAGTGAAGCGAGACCTGGAGGCTGCACTGAAAGAAGTCCACCAAGCCATGCGGATCAGTCATGAGAGCGCTTCATCTGACGCTGCCATCAAGATTCCCAGCGTGGAAAGTTTGGCTAATGTAAGTGTCTCAAATCCACCAAAGCCATGGATGTATTAGGAGAACTGGATATGGTATGCAAAAACAGCTGCCCATTCAAACCAATGACAAATGCTCACTCAGCACACTCACTGAAGAAGTTTTCTGGCTTGTGGGTTTACTTCCCAGTTATGCGGCCCACTGAACACGCACTGTCGAGTTCCGTTTATTTCTCTCTGAACTGATCAAATTGGCATCCCTTGTGACATTTCTTTGGCTATAAATTTAAAAGTGACTGAAAACAAAAGCCTGTTTTGTTGTCTAATCCTGAAACATCTGATCCGTTGTATAATAAAATACCACATAAATGCATAAGTGTATTTAATACAATTAAGAATAAAATGGAAGACGTACTTCTCCTGAAAGAAGGGCTTAGTGACGCTGATGTAGCCACTATAATCTCAAATATATTAAATTAGACACAATGATAAATGAGCTCTCCCTGAGTTTAGATAATCATTCTCAGTTTGTTACCGGATCATTTTTTGTTTTGTTTCCTAGAAGCATGTTTCCAACAGTCTCATTTTGAGCTGTGTAGATGTTTTAGATTTTCTGTGCAGAAAACAATGGGCTCCTCCTCCCACATATGTCGTTGTTTATTGTCAGTGAAGACCTCATCACATAGCAACATTATAAACAACAAATGGTGTTGCCTGAAAAAACTTGAAGTAGTCAAGCTTCTGGTGGATCGTTCTGTGCTGACGTCCGGTGTGAGATAATCCAATAGTGAGAATCAGATTCAAGATAACTGAAGAAGATGTTTGTTTGACTTTGATGTCACACTCCCGGGCTCAACATCAGACATTCCAGCAAGGGAGGAAGTAACAGCAGGTAACGGGTGCAAACCACAGGAATACAGATCACCTCATAGCTATCTACATTTTTAGCTAAACAAGTAGTTCTGTCAATGGGATTTTTACTGTCTGTGATTTTGAAAAACACAGCAGATATTAAATGTCGAAGCTAGGAGTGATTATGGTATTGGTGGGTGGGATTTTTGTTTCGCAAAGGTTCCGACTGTGCTCATTCCACAACATCACAGGTTATTGATTGGAACCACATGACCGGGCAGTCTGAGTCAGCCCTGCACCTCAAGGTCCAAATCCATCAACTCGTGGGGAGAAATGAAGAACTAAGGCAGGAATTAAAACTAGCCCGGGAGGAAGCAACCAGCAGCCTCAGTCAGCTTGCTGGAGCCAAAGAGAAGGTGAGTCCTGATTGTGTGATGTCAGCATAAATGATGACGTTAAACTGACAGACAGATGAAATGATTGATTTTTTAAAATAATGATAAACTTGAATTCTTCAGTCTGATTCGTTTTTGGCTGTACCTCCAGCATTCTTTGGCAAGAAAACAAAGCCGTGTTGTTGACGCCAGATTTTTTTGGCTACACAAAATTAAGTTAAATATGATTTGTCAAGTAATTTAAAATGAACAGTTACTTAACTTCACCAACTCAAGTCAGTTCCAGCTGTGTGACGCAGCACTGTTTTTCGGATTAACTTTGCTTACATAAAAGTAGTTGGCTAGAAATATTTCATGATACAGATTTAAAGGGACGGTGACGATACTTGACGATCTGCTGGAACATTTCTTGGAGTAACTAGTCTCCTATTCTCAACATATGCAGATTTATTTCATAATGAAAAAAAATGACATAAAAACATGTGGCTCAACTTTTTAGGTTACATTCAGTTAAAATTTTACAATAGTTTGTTTGAGTGTGGCTTAAAAAATGTGATCAAAAATGCATCCAGTTATTTGAGGCATTATTAATTGACAGGTCACAATATGAAGCCAGTGTTTATAATGTAAAAGACTTAATGGTGTTGACGGTTTTGCCTGCATGACCTGAGTTGAACTCCTGTGATGGAAGCATTTTCATGTTCGTCAGTCAGCACTTGATATGCTCCCATACACTCCCATCCATTGCACTCTTTAAACGACATCAACCCTATACATACAGTGCTCAGTACTAATTTTGCATCTATGTAAAGAATTGTACTGTAAATGGTGTCTATTTATTTTTTCATTTTTTTATGTATTTTCTTTATTCTTCTATTCCTATGATGCCTTTTTTCCTTGCATAAAGGAAAGACTTTTGCTCAGCTGCATGAAGCGATTATGTCAAACTGTTAAAAAATTATCCTGCTGAAGTTGATAACAGAAGTGATATTTTGAAAGAACATTGAATTTTCTATCAGTTCATAGGATTGATGCCCAGCATTGCTTTAATTTATTTTTTTGTCTGTCAGCTGAGCCAAATGGAAGGTGAGTTGGAGCTGCTGAGGAAGTTGGACAGCAGTGGAGTCATCCTTCGACCTCTGACCTTACCTACGGGTCTGGGGCCCAGCAGCACTGAGGTTATTAGTTCTCTGAATGAGTACGCTGTTCGACTACTTCAGGTCAGTGTCACAATCTTCTTAAGCACTGGGAGGAAAAGCTGTAATTCAACATTATGTATCAACTATAACTAAACGTTTATAACACTTACATTAATTAGGAGCTCAAAAACAAGGAGGAAAACAGCAAGAAACTCGTAGCAACACTGGAGGAATACAAAGAGAAGTTTGCTGTCGTGAGCCACCAGCAGGGACTGCTCTATAAAGAATACCTAAGGTAGGGAAACAAAGTTTCTCGCAGGTTATAGCTTGTTTCTAATCTGAAATGCAAAATTTGAAGCCATTTTTATGATGTTTTATCAGTGAGAAGGCAGAGTGGATAAAGAAGAGAGAGACATTTACAGAGATGAAGAACAAGCTGGAGGAGCAGAAAGAAGTTGACGCCGTTAAAATCCAAGAATTCAATGTAAGTTCAGCAAACAGCGATAAAGAGGTTACAGTTACTTTAAACTTCATTGCTGCAAAATAGATTGCATTTATTGAGCGCCTCACCCGAAGAACTTAGAATGTGTCCCTCATTCACCCCGTTCCCCCTCCCACACACACACACGCACGCACGCACACACCAATGCTTTAAGATAGTTAAATGTTCAGAACCAACAGTATGGAACTGGATGTACCTCAGATAAATCTCACCAAAGTTCATCTTCATTTCCGTAGCTGTGCGTCTGTCAAACATCTTCCCGTAACTCAATGAATGTCAAACTCCCATAAATGGAGCAGAACACTCACATGTAGTTGAAGAGCGACACCCTCGAGACTCCTCAGTGCTGCAGATTGCCTCAAAGAGAGAAAGAAGAAGACAAATTACTTATATTATGCCCAAGGGGGAAATTTCAATTCAAACAAATCGCTCCATTATACAGTTTAGCAACATGCAGGCCCAACAGGACTTAACCTTTGGTGTCTGCACATGTTGAGGAAGAACCAACATCAAGTGGAACTGATGTCCCTATGTGCTTTGCTGTATTTTTTATACCTTCTATTGAGTTTTTCCAACAACATGTCAAAATAAATCAGTTTTATTTAAGCAATTATCCATTCACCCATAAGGAACTGCTGGACACCCTTCAGAAGGATCCAGACGAGATCAAAAGACAGTTGAGCGAAGCTTTGCGCAAGTTGACGGTGCTGAAGGTGAACGAGAAGAAACTTACACGACGCTACGTCACCCTGCTGGAGCGGGAGCAACACCTCTGCAAGGAGAACAGCAAGTTGAGGGATGAGAGCAGCCACATGCAGGTCGCTGTCACCCAGAGGATCGGCTACCTGCAGAGATACAAGGTACAAGAAGCTCAGTTCACCCAACAGACTCAAAACTAATTCTGTTATCTGTTTTCCAGAGAAGAGAAGTTAAGATTAGAGTAAATCAGCCATGTTGGTCTTGTATAATATGAGACATGAGACCAGTTGTATAAACTTTGTTTAATACCATTCTTAGCCGTGGACTGACTTAATTTAACACAAAAAAAATTAGCCACCCCTGGCAAAGGGGTGAAAAATTTCAGTGAATTTGAAATTCACTGAAATTGTTTTAGCTGGTGTTCTTAACTGGGACTGGCTAAAACCGGTATCTGACGATTTTAAATCCTTTTGTGACTCTGTCAATCTCACTCAGTTGATTAATTCGCCAACTCGTCCAAATCTTAAACACCCTGAGAGATCTACATTAATTGATCTGATCTTGACCAATGTCCCTCATAAGTTTTCTGCCATTGGTATTTTTTGCAATGATCTGAGTGACCATTGTGTTGTTGCTGCAAACAGAAACACAAAAATCCCCAAATTGAAACCACGGATTATTCTTAAGAGAGATCTTAAACATTTTAATGAACAAGGCTTTTATCATGATTTGTTTTATTTTAAGTGAAAGAGAATAGAGCAGATCCCTGATGTTGAATCAGCTTGGACTTTTTTTAACAAAGGTTTTGCTCAAATCTTGAATAGACATGCTCCTTTTCGGAGGTACAGAGTTAAGGGGCGTGATAATCTGTGGTATTCCTCTGAATTAGCAGAAATTATTCATGCACGGAACAGAGCGTGGGCTAAGGCGAGGACAACAGGCTCTGTCACTGATTGGACCGCCTATGGACAATTAAGAAATAAATGTTCCTCTTTAATTAGGAAGGCCAAATCAGAATTTTTTCTATCTGTCACCACAAAAAATTTAAACGACCCAAGGAGATTTTGGAAAGCAATAAAAAATCTCTCTGTCAGCAACACTTTTGTTTTACCCTCTGTTGTCATGAAGGATTCTGTTGCTATACATGACAAAATGGATATTTTGAATTGTTAAAATGAGCATTTTGTGTCTTCTGGCTACCTGTTTGACTCTGTTTGCTCTGCATCTGTGAATCCCAGCTCTGATGTGTCACTGTATGCTGGTCAGTCTTTTAATTTTGTGCCCTTCTCTGTGCAGGAAGTTCACAAAGCTTTATCAGAGCTGGATCATAGAAAATGTGCAGGACCTGATTTGATAGATCCATATTTCTTAAAACTTGCAGCTGATTTTGTAGCTGAGCCACTAACACATCTTTTTAACTTAACAGTGCAAACAAAGGAAATTCCAATGATTTGGAAATCTGCTTTTGTTCTCCCCTTGTTGAAGGGGGAAGACCCAAGCACTTTGAATAACTATAGACCAATTTCTAATCTGTCATTATTGGCCAAAATTCTTGAGTCTCTTGTTAGTGATCAGCTGAAGGAGTTTTTATACACTACAGAGATTTTATCAATGCATCAATCAGGCTTAAGAAAGAGACACAGCACAATCACTGCCGCAATGAAAGTGGTAAATGATATGTCTGTTGCTCTTGATAAGAGACACCATTGGGCAGCTCTCTTCATTGACTTATCTAAAGCTTTCTACACAGTCGACGATGATGTTTTAAAGCTTAGACTCCTGCGTTCAGGACTCTCAGAGGATGCAGTTGCCTGGTTCTGAAACTATCTCTCTAATCGAACTCAGTGCATCAGGTATGACGGTCTAAGCTCCAAGACCATTTCTGTTCTTAAAGGTGTGCCTCAGGGTTCTGTCTTGGGACCTCTTTTGTTTACAATTTATGTAAATAATCTGGGTCAAAATATTTCGAATGCTACCTTGCATCTTTATGCTGATGACACTGTTATCTATTCCTGTGCAGCAACTCTTGTACACGCAGTTGAACACTTGCAAAATGCCTTCTTTGTTATGCAAAATACTTTGCATGAGCTGAAACTTGTTCTGAATGCTGATAAAACCAAGCTTATGTTGTTTACCAACTCAAAGTCAAGCGCGAATGTACCAGTGTACACAGCTAATGGAAAAGAGATTGAGGTTGTCAAGTCTTACAAATACTTGGGTATCGTACTAGATGATTCTCTTCATTTTAAACCACATGTTCAGTACCTGGTTCGGAAACTGAGGCTAAAGCTAGGTTTTTATTTTCATAACAAGTTGTGTTTCTCTTTTAATGTAAAAAAGCATCTTGTTGCTGCCACCTTTCTACCTGTGTTGGACTATGGTGATGTTTTGTACATGCATGCCTCTGTTCAGTGTCTCCAAATGGTTGACACATTGTACCATTCATCCTTGAGGTTCATTACAAACTGTAAAGCTCTGACTCACCACTGTGAATTATATGCTCGGGTAGGTTGGCCTGCTCTGGCGACCCGTAGGTTCACACATTGGTGCATTTTTATTTATAAGGCTATTCTTGAGCCGCTTCCACGCTATCTATGTGTCCTCATTACACAGAATAACACCGGTCAGTACTCCCTGCGTTCTCAGGACTTTTTTCTGCTCTCTGTCCCAAATGTCCGGACTGAAATTGGGAAGAGGGCTTTCAGTTATTCTGCTCCCTCAGCGCGGAATTTGTTACAGAAGAATCTGAAACTTAAGGATTTGGTCTCACTGAATGTTTTTAAATCAAAAATGAGAGATCGCGAATCGAGCTCGATAGTATGCCGATGTTTTTAGCGCATCAGATGCCTGTTTCTGGTCTTCCAGAAAACTCTGTTTTATTCCTCTTTGACTTTATGGTATTGTTTTTATTGTAGTGATCTATGCTTGTGATTTGAACCTTTAGCTCTTAGAGAGAGAGTCTTCAGGGACAGAAACTATCTACTAGAGAAATATAGCAATCAGGAACTAGCAAAGGGATTCTGGTTTCCTCTAGAAACTATCCTTTTGCTAGCTGAACAATTTGAGTTAGTTGATTAAAAGTACTAAATAACACTTTTTTCCCACATTACATTCCTCCACCAGTCAATGGTTTTTTGCTGCAGTAAAATGCTTTGATCTGCTGCTGCCAGTCTGCCTTGTTTTTCTGCAGGCTACAGGCTTTTTGCAACATTTTTTTTTTTTGTCTTATTTAGAAGTCCATAGTAACTACTACTTTTCTTAAATACTTTAAATGAGAAAAGGTCAGCTGAAGGTTTCCTTTTTTTACATCTGTCTGGATGAAAGTGCAAGACGTTGGTGTAAAAGATAAAGCGTTACAATATTAAGTAACAGGATCAGTGCAAAGCCTGGTATTAGTATTGGAATAACCTATGAAGTAGTCCTTTGAAAATCTCTACAGCTACTGAAACAAACATGGGCCAGCACGTGATAATAACACCACATTATGCTAAACACTATATAAATAATTTCCTTCAAAAAAATCACAAGTAAAAGCTTCTTTTGGAGCCAATTTTTATTACCGTCATACAATGTCCTCTTAACCGCACCGTTCTCTGTTTTGTCTTCAGGAAATGGCTGCATATAAGACAGCAGCCCTGCAGAAGGCCTTGGATGATAGTGTGTCCTCATCTGACCTGGAGAAGGCGAACAGACAGTACATGGAGCTGACAGTCAAGTACAGAGACATGTTGCAGAGGGACAGCAGGTTGATACAGAGAACCACCAACCTTGAACATTTAGAGGTATTGAAAACACTCGGGTATTAAAAAGTATTTTCATCACACCTCCAACACACATACCTTCATTATTTTGACTGTTAAATGACGATGCCATATTTTGTCTTTCAGAGTGAAAATGAGTCTCTTCGGGGGCAAATCTCTGCCATGAATAAAGAACTGGAGATCACAAAGGAGAAATTGAACACTTTAGAGCAAGCATGGGACAACATCAATGCAAATGGTATTCAGTTCATCTCTTTTCATCTTCTATAAATAAACAATGCCACAAAACTAGTAAAATAGGAAACATATGAGATTTAAGGGACCAGACTAAATTTGCCAGTGAAGGAGAGTAACTTTTTTTTTTTCTGGTTGTCAGTCTGGTCTGCAAAACGTCTGCAGGGTTGTGGTGACGCAATGAGAAACAGGCCGGCTACAGGGCAAAAAGCTGCCAGTTACAATTAGTACGATAGTATGAAGCCATAGTCCTTAGTCTGAACCTTATCTTTTATCTTTGGTGGGAGTTAATGTCAGTTTGTGTGCTCCAAATTGTGTTATTTTTCCTTAACATCAGGAGGTGAAAACAGCATGGATAAGGAGAACAAGGCGTTGGCCAACAATGAGATGGTGTCTGTCGCCAGACGGATCACCACGCTCGAGATGAAAGAGCTGAACGAGAGGCAGAGAGCTGAACATGCTCACAAAATGTATGAACAAATGAGGAGCTCGCTCAGGCAGGTGGAAGAACGGAATTTAGAGCTGGAGTCCAAGTTTGCAGAGGTACGAGGCCCAAGAGTGCAATAGATTACTCATTTTCTGTTATGCATCTAATATTTTATTTTGCACAGGATTTTTTTTGACTTTTGAAGTAAATTTTGCCAAGAGTAAAAGGCCATATGGTTCCCCTGACTGACAGTCTTTCAATAAAGTGCATTGATATGGATTGTACAGATACATAATCCTATTTTACTGTCATACAGAGTCTTTTTTATTCCTCAATCTTAAAAATTTGAAATTTTGATTCATGATGTCTTGAAAACAGCAAAACACCTGAACTACCTGGGCGTTTTTACACTTGTCTGTCTTTGCCAGATTTCCGCCGATTTGGGCGATTTCATGTCTCTAGTCAACAACTCTTATCAAGCAGTTTTACCTGTGTTATTTTTTCAGTTAACCAGGATAAATATGGACGCCCAGAGGGTGGAGCGGGAGCTGAGAGATGAGCTGGCAGACAGCATCAGTAAAAGTGTCAGCGATGCTGACAGAGCGCGGATTGCAGAGTTGGAGAAGATGGAGGCGGAGCTTCGCATTGAAGTTTCTAGGTATGTTTGACAATGTGCAGGCCTGAG
>MDSQ01000486.1_pt1 | contig 10338 bp, 8 predicted proteins | sample 1008251 | NCBI WGS metagenome assembly MDSQ01 (sample SAMN05526597, study PRJNA338239) | gut metagenome | isolation source: Hindgut content | host: Naso unicornis | place: Saudi Arabia: Red Sea | collected 2016-05
ATAACTAAGTGGACTACGCACCACCAGCTTAGTTACACTATCAATATACGATTGCACTATAGTTTCTGTGTCAAAAGGTGTGTCTAATGTACTAATAGCAGTTTTAGTAAATATTAAACTTCCCATATTGCGAGAGTTAAAATTAATATCTTGATAAGCAGCGCGCACAGTAACTAATATAAAGATAGTCAGTAAAAGATGAAACGCAAAAACTGTTTGTCCATATTCTTTAAACATTGCATTACCTCCATTTAAGTTATAATATAATTGTATACGTCAGTATAATTAAATATACCTAATTGTTGTGCATGCAAAAAAAGAGAGCCAATAGCTCTCTAACAATTTAATATCTATATTTATTTATATCATCAATTGTAACTCCAGGATGCACCGCTATGTTTATAGCATTAGCTATCACATTGCCTAAATACGTAATCACTTCATCTATATCTTTAGGCGTTACAAATAAGTTACCAATAGTCGGTGAAATCACTTCCTTAATTAAGGTATACTTTTCCTGCTGACCAAGCCCTTTTAGCATAGAATAAAACTCAGGATTATTTGCCTCCTCTAGCATACTATCAATAAGTCTATCCATAGTATCATTTATAAGAGTAGCAGCATCAACCACTGTAGGAACACCAATTGCAATAACTGGACAACCCATGCTTTCCTTATCTAGCTTTTTACGCTTATTCCCAATGCCTGCGCCAGGCGAAATGCCAGTGTTACTAATTTGAATGGTAGAATTTATCCGAGTGGCACTTCTTGCTCCTAATGCATCAATTGCAATAATGCAATCAGGTTTTATATGTTGCACAACTCCTTTTATAATTTCGCTCGTCTCAATGCCAGTAAGCCCCATAACGCCAGGAGCTAAGCTGCTTAAATGACAAACCGAATCATCAATTGCCTCAGGAACAAACTCAGCGAGGTGGCGAGTTACAATAACTTTATCAGTAACATATGGCCCTAAAGTATCAGGAGTTGCTTGTCTATTACCTAAACCGACTATTAACACTTTTAACGTACCTTCATGAGTGGGCAGCAAACCTTTAATACAATCAGCCAACTCCTCAATAATTTGCTTATGAACCTCAGGCTCATTTTCTTTTAAATGCTCCGACTCAATAGTTATATAATGGCCAATAGGTTTACCCATTATATTTTTACCAGCGTCATCTAAAACTTCAATATGCGTTTTTTTATAATTCTCAAATCTATCAACTTGCACATCAACGCCTTCAAGCTGATAATCGTCTGCAAGTTCACCTTTTAAAACTGCACCCATTTCTATTGCTAAATCGGTTCTTGGCGTAAATTTCTCTTCCATGATTCCACCTCATTTTTTCCACATTAATTTTTGTTGGCCTTTAATAAGTAGTGCTCATTTAATAGCTTTTCCACATTATTTTGTATATATACATTGACTTTATATTCTAGATAAAGTATAATTGACATGCTTTATACCGTTTATATTTCCCCAAAAACCGTGTCTAAAAATATAATAGGTATCAGTTATGAATACGAATGGAGGCTTCACATAGATGGCAAATATTAAATCAGCAAAAAAACGTATTAAGGTTATTGAGACTAAAACAGCACGTAACCGTTCAATTCGTTCTAAGGTAAAAACTTACTCTAAAAAGGTTGTTGGCGCAGTTAATAAAGGTGATGTAGCTTTAGCTAAAACTCACCTTGAACAAGCGTATAAAGTGATTGACCAAGCAACTGCTAAAGGTGTTTATCACAAAAACACAGCTGGACGTAAAAAATCAACTTTAGCTCGTTTAGTTAATAAAGTAGCATAGTATAAGAAAAAACCGCTCTATATTGAGTGGTTTTTTTTTAGTTCACAAATTAGCATTGTCTAAGTACTTATTTTATAATATAATTCTGGCAAGAGATTATCTCTTAAACAAATTTAGTCAAATAGGGAGCGTAATTATGAGAAAAATTGATATTGGAAATGTAGGTTTAATGTGCTCAGAAATTTCTCTTGGTTGCATGAGAATGGCGGGGCATACAACTGCTGAAATAGCACAATTAGTAGATACAGCGATTAACTGTGGCATTAACTTTTTTGACCATGCAGATATTTATGGCAGAGCTGTAGGGCCAGGTGAATCAGAAAGAATTTTCGCACAGGCGGTTAAAGAGCTAGGCATTAAAAGAGACGCTTTAGTGTTGCAATCTAAATGTGGCATTGTTCCTGGTGTTATGTACGACTTTTCTAAGGAACATATTTTAACTAGCGTTGAGAGCAGCCTAAAAAGGTTAAACACTGACTATCTGGATATTTTGTTATTGCATAGACCAGATACGTTAATGGATATTGATGAGGTGGCAGAAGCATTTAAAACGCTTTACGATACACAAAAGGTTCGTTATTTTGGCGTAAGCAATCATAATGCGCTACAAATGCAGTTAGTGGCACAAGCAGTTCCTGGTAAAATTGTTGCTAATCAATTGCAACTTAGTTTGACTAATACTTCTATGATTGATTGTGGGTTGAATGTCAATAGGACTGAGGATGCGGCGATTAATCGTGATGATAGTATACTGGAGTATTGCCGATTAAACAAAATAACTATTCAGGCATGGTCACCGTTCCAAAGTTCTAAAATTAAAGGCGTATTTTTAAATCATGCTAAGTATCCAAAGCTTAATAAGGAAATAAATGAACTTGCGCAACAAAAAGGCGTGACTGACACAGCTATTGCAGTCGCATGGATATTACGTCATCCGGCAAACATTCAAGTTATTGTTGGTACTACTAATAAAGAGCGATTAGCACAGATGACTAAGGCTACTAATACGATGTTAACTAGAGAAGAGTGGTATAAGTTATATTGCGCAGCAGGTAACGTATTACCATAAGATTTGGGCAATAAGATTAGCGTAATAAGATTAGCATAATAAGATTAGTGAAAAAAGGTTTATGCCATTGCGGTATAGACCTTTTTTCTACATGTGAATTAGAACAAGTTATGTTGCCTCCAATGTGTTTCCGTCAGCGCTCTTAAAACAAGTTGCATCGTTACTCTGTCAGTCGTATTATAGTTATTTATATTAAGTGGAGGTGAGTAACAAAATAAATTTATATCCGCCACTTTCTTTAAAGGATTGTCAGATAAATGAGTTAAAGACACAACTATACCACCGCGCGCTTTAGCTAGCACGCAGGCATCTAATAAAACTTGTTTATCTCCCGTTAAACTTATTATAAATAAAACATCGTTATCACCAAATCGTTCTGTATGATACGCCAAATCATGTCTGTATTTATAAAACATAATTTTTCTATCGACTAAAGTAACTTCTTTCACTGTGGATTCTACTATAGGAACGTTATCTCCTTCAGTATACACAATAGTTTGTTTGGATTTTGTAATTAAAGTTGACACTTTAGCTAGCAGAGTATAATCTAATAGTTTCAACGTCTTATTAATGTTTACATGCAGTCCTGCTTTGTTAATCTCATATTCAATGTAATCATCAGTAGATAGTTCTTCTTTTAATGCATTTTTTAAATGCGAAAAGCCGTCATAACCCATTTTTTTAGATAATCTAACTATTGTATTTGGCACTGTAAAGAATTTGTCGGCTAAAGTTTTAATTGATATTTTAGTAATTTCGGGTTTGTTCTTTTCTATATAACACACTATTAGGTCTTCTGTATCACTAAATTTATATTCATGTTTTATCACCCTATCTTCAAATTTCATAAATTCATCTCCTTTTTTTGATAATACTTAAGCATCCAATATTTGGGACCACAGGCCCCTGTACCCCCTTGATTTATTTTTTTTGATATGAAAATAATATAGCGCGTATATATGTTATTTCCAAGGCGTTTAATTGTTTTTTCTATGTATATAATACTAATCCATTAACAGCAAAGGTGTTGGACAAACAAAAAGTGTACTACTACACAAATAAATCAAAAATATAAAAATCTTTTTGTAAAAATACCTGTTTTAAAGATTTTTCTTAGCCACATGCTATACTAAATCCATCAACACAATTAAATATATAAGCAACATCTTATGGACATAATGTATAAATAAGGAGGGGATATTTTAAAACTTATTAGGCATTTTATTATATATTATAAAAGTAGGAGGGAATAGCTATGGATAGAGAAAAAATTATGAAAAATTTCCAACAATTTGGAAAAAGTTTATTATTACCAATTACGTTACTCGCAGCGGTAGGTATTATCGTAGGTCTTACGGCATCTCTTAATAGAGAAGCTGTAGCTAACTTATTACCGTTTATGGCAAACGAGCATGTTAGTTATGTTTTGCTTTCCATAAGAACGTTAAGTTTATGGATTTTTGACCTAATTCCTGTATTATTCGCTATATCAATTGCTTTTGGTATGGCAAAAAAAGAGCCGGGGGTTGCGGCTTTATCAGGTTTTATTACTTATTACACTATGTTAGCATCTGCTAAAGTTATGGTTTCATCGGGGTACATTGATTACCCATTGGACGCTTTAGCTAATGTGCTTGGTATTACTGACACGATTAACCTAGGTGCTTTTGGAGGTATTATAGCTGGTCTTTTAGCTATGAAGCTTCATAACAAATATGTGGAGCTTAAGTTACCAACTGCAATTGCATTTTTCGGTGGTAAACGTTCAGTTGCTATTATGTGTATTTTATATTCTGTGTTGCTTGGCCAAGTTTTACCATTTATTTGGTATCCTGTAAGCCAAGGTATTAATGCAATAGGTCTTGGTATTGCTGGAATGGGTTATGTAGGTTCTTTCTTATATGGCTTTATAGAAAATTTATTAGTACCAACAGGCCTTCATCATATATTAATTTCAATTTTTAGAACGACTGAAGTTGGTGGTGTTTTAACTATTGATGGCGTTCAATATGTAGGCGCATGGAATGCTTTCTTTGCTGGATTTGGTGAAATCCCAATGAGCGAGCTTGGTGAGTTTACTAGGTATTTAGCGCAAGGTCGTATTCCTGTATTTATGTTTGGTTTCCCAGCAGCAGCTCTTGCTATGTATACAACAGCTACTGCTAAAAAGAAAGAAGCTTTAAAACCTTTGCTCTCAGCAGGTTTCTTAGCTATATTTATTACTGGTATTCAAGAACCTTTATTGTTCTTATTCTTATTCTGTGCACCAGCTCTTTACGTATTTAATGCATTTATGTGTGGTGTTTCATTACTTCTTATGGATATGCTTGGGGTTGTTATCGGTAATACGCAAGGTGGGTTTATCGACTTAATTGTTTATGGTGTTATGGCTCCAGGTTCAAATTGGATTTATGCGGTTATAGTCGGAATTGGTTTCTTTGTAGTTTACTATTTTGTATTTAGATGGTATATCTTAAAATTCAAAGTTGTTATTGCACCTGGTGTTGGTGATGAAGTTGAAGGTGAAGAAGAGCAAGGTGAAAAAGTTGTTATGACTGCTGATGAGCAAGTTACTAATATTATTAAAGGTCTTGGTGGCCCAGATAATATTGATGATGCTTATAACTGCTTTACAAGACTACGTGTAGATATTAAGTCTATTAATGATATTGATGAAAAATTATTGATTGCAACAGGAGCTGTAAGTATTAATAAAGTTAGCGACACACACATTCAAGTAATTTACGGACCTAAAGTTGATACTATTTGTACTGCGGTTAATGATGCATTAAGTACCATGAGGTAGGTGATTTTTATGAAAAAGCTGTTAGCATCTGATTATGATGGTACGTTTTTTAACGGCGATGTAGAGCAAGTAAAACGTAATATTAAAGCTATCCAGCAGTGGAAAGATGCAGGTAATATATTTTGTTTTGCAACTGGTAGAGATGTTGTTAATATGAAATATGAACAAGACAGATTTGGAGTAAGTTATGATTTTTTAGTTGCGGTTAATGGAGCTTACGTTGTAGATGATAAACGTAACGTTCTTTATAAGCGCCTTATTGACAATAAAGTAGCTACTGCTATTGTTGATATGCTTAGAAAAGATAGTGATGGACAATTATTAGTTCAGAATGGTATAGATGGTGCATATATTGTTAATTATAAGGATGAGGATGAATACGTTCAGCATTTATACCATAAAGTAAGACAGTTGTATTTACAAACTCCAGAAGAAGCACTTCAAGGTGAAGTTGTGTCTGTAGGATGTCGAGCTGATAGGTTTAAAGTTGCTAAACGCCTCAATGCGCTGGTTAATTCCACTTATGGCGATTTAGTCAGTTCTTATAATAACCTTACGTATGTTAATGTTGTTCCAAAAAATATTTCAAAAGCAACTGGGGTAGATGTGGTAGCTAAGCATTGCGGTATTGATGCTAGCAACGTCTACACTATTGGTGATGATAGAAATGACATTGATATGATTGACAGATATTATAGCGCAGCAATGGATTTAGGAGTCGAAGATGTGAAGCAGTATTCTAATATAGTAGTTGACACTGTAGAAGAATACGTTTGGCACATACTAAATAAGTAGTATAGGTATAAGTTGAGTGCTTAAACGTAAATAATATTATGACCTATCGGAAATAAAAGGAGATGACAAAATGTTTTTTAAGAAAAAGAATATATACGCAGTAGCAAATGGTACAGTTATAGACATTACCACAGTTAATGACCCAGTTTTTTCAAGCAAAGCTTTAGGCGATGGTGTTGCAGTAATTCCTGCCGATGGTAAGGTTAGTGCACCTATGGAAGGTGAAATCACTATGCTGTTCCCAACTAACCATGCGTTTAGCGTAATTAACAAAGACGGTATTGAAGTACTAGTTCACATTGGTATAGATACAGTTCAGTTAGAAGGAAAAGGTTTTAAGGCTGTGGCACAAGTTGGGGATAAGGTTAAACCTGGTACTCCAGTTATCGAGGTAGATTTAGATGTGTTAAAAGCAGAGAATATCGATACTACCATTTTAATGATTGTAAGTGATGTTAATGGTAAAGAGATTAAAACTCTTGCAACTACCGCAGGACAAAAAGCTGTTTCAGGGAAAACTGAAGTTATTTCCTATTAATATGATGTATGAATAAAAATTTTTAATAAGGCAGGTGGTTCGCTCCGTCTGCCTTAATTTTTGGAGGCTAATTTTATGAAAAAAGTTCATGTAGTACCACATATGCATTGGGATAGAGAATGGTATTTTTCAACAGAGGAATCTAGAATTTTGCTTGTCAACAACATGAGTGAAATAATGGATAGGTTAGAAAATGACCCAGATTATTTATATTATGTAATGGATGGTCAAACAGCTATTTTAGAAGACTATTTTGCAGTTAAGCCAGAAGCTAGAGATAGAGTTAAAAAATTAGTGCAAGCTGGCAAGCTGATTATCGGCCCTTGGTATACTCAAACAGATGAGATGGTTGTTGGTGCTGAGTCTATAGTGCGTAATTTACTATACGGCTTACAAGACTGCGAGCAGTTTGGCGAACCTATGATGATTGGTTATTTACCAGACTCGTTTGGGCAATCAGCGCAGTTACCACAAATTTTAAATGGCTTTGATATTAATCGCTGTATATTCTGGCGCGGTGTTTCAGAAAGAAAAGGTACAAATAAAACGGAATTTTATTGGACAGCTGATGATGGCTCTAAAGTGTTAGTGCAACTGTTTCCGCTAGGTTACGCTATAGGAAAATATTTGCCTGAGGATTTGGATGCGCTTAAAAAGAGAATGGATAAATATTTACCTGTTTTAGATAAAGGCGCTACAACAGAACATATTATTTTGCCAAATGGACATGACCAAATGCCAATTCAACAAAATATTTTTACTATTATGGATAAGTTAAAAGAATTGTATCCTGACCGTGATTTCTTTATGAGTCGTTATGAAAATATCTTTGAGCAGTTAGAACAAAATAAAAATTTGGATACGATTTCAGGTGAGTTTTTAGATGGTAAATATATGAGAGTTCATAGAAGTATCTTCTCAACTCGTATGGATATTAAAGCTCTTAACACTAAACTTGAAAATATGATGACTAATATATTAGAACCTCTAGCTAGCATTGCATACTCTCTAGGATTTGAATATCACCATGGGCTAATTGAGCTTATTTGGAAAGAGATGATGAAAAACCATGCGCATGATAGCATTGGCTGCTGCTGTTCTGATAAAGTTCATGCTGAAGTTTTAAATAGGTTTATTTTATGCGAAGAAAAAGCCGAGCAGTTAATTAAGTTTTATATGCGAAAAATCGTTGATAATATGGATACTCAGTCAGCTGATGATAGGCTTACGTTTTTTAACTTAAAGCCATATATAACAGAAGAAGTAGTTACTACAAGTGTTATTTCTAAATTAAAAGGATTTAAAATTATAGATGAGAACGGTGTGGAATTAGAGTTTGACTTACTTCACAAAGAAGAAATTGACCCAGGCTTAATTGATAGACAAATCGTGCATTACGGAAATTATGACCCATTTATGGTATATAAAATTCAGTTTAAAGTACAAGTGCCTGCTATGGGTTATAAAAATTATTTTATACAACAAGACGAAGTGGCGCTTGAGATTACACAAGCAAGCGAAGTTAACGAAGTAGATACTCCGTATTATAACATTACAGTAAACAAAAACGGAACGTTAAATGTGACTGATAAACAGCTTGGCAAAACGTTTAAAAACGTGCTTCTTATTGAAGATGGGGCAGATGACGGAGATGAATATGACTTCTCACCATTGCCAAATGAAACGTTAATTTATAACAATGATGTTACAGCAGAAGTTTCTATTACTCAAAATAAGTATTTAGCAAAAATTCATGTGCATTATGAGCTAGCAGTACCAAGCGATTTAGATAGTAGAAAAGCTGGTAAGCGCGATGGAAAAATTGAAGTATGTTATGAAGTTAAAATTCCTATGAACAAAGCTATTTTGGATGTAGAAATTGAAGTGGAAAACTTAGCTAAAGACCATAGAGTTAGAGCTATAATTCCAACAGACATTGCAGCTAAGTTTTCTGTCTCAGACAACCAATTTGGGCATATTAAAAGAGACGTTTATGATACAGCTATGGACGTGTGGGAAAAAGAAGGATGGGACGAAAGACCAGATTCTATTTATCCAATGTTAAGCTATGTAGGAATTAGCGATGAAAGCCATGGCGTTGCTGTACTTACAGCAGGTACAAGAGAGTTTGAGATTGTAGGATATGACTATGATTCGATTGCAATTACGCTATTTAGAAGTGTTGGGTTTTTAGGGAAAGAAGAAATGGTGCGTAGACCAGGGCGACCTTCTGGAATTAAACTTGCTACTCCAGATTCGCAGATGCTAGGGGCGGTTAATTTACACTTTGCTATTGTAACTCATAAGCAATGTACAATTAAAGCTAACGTTGCAAAAATGGCTAAAGACTATTTAACCCCAATACAAGTGTATAATAAAATTCCGTACAATGCTATGAAGTTAAATGATGAGACTATCGATACACCACTTGACTATAGCTTGCTTACAGTTGCTAACCCAGATACTATATTAAGCGTGCTTAAGAAAGCGCAGAAAGAAGATGCATTAGTAGTAAGAGCGTTTAATCCAACCGCGGATGCAAAAACTTTAGAAGTAGACTTATCTGTTCCAGTAACTAAAGTGACGGAAACTAACTTAAACGAAAATGATAAATGCACACTTGATAAACCAGCGGTTGATATTAACACTAACCAAGTTAAAACAATTAAAATTTCTATATAATATTTATTGACTAAGTCGCCTAGACTTAGTCGGTTACCGAGAGTATATTTATGCGTAAGTATATTCTCGGTAGCCGTTAGGGTTAGGTCGTTTACCTCTCTTAACGACTTAAGGCTACAAATAGCTAAAAGATGATGATTTAGCCTAATGCAAATTAGGCTAACTTTTTTTATTCTTTTATTTTTATATAAGTAAATGACGGAGGAAATATTATGATAAAATTAGAACCAGCATATAAAGACTATATTTGGGGCGGTGTTAAGTTAAAAACTAACTTTTCCAAACGTAGCGATTTAGATATAGTAGCAGAAAGTTGGGAACTTTCAACACACCCAGATGGCCAGAGCATTGTAGCTAATGGGGAATTTGCCGGAAAGTCCCTTAGCGAATATATAAAAGCAAATGGAACAAGTGTGCTTGGCACAAGCTGTCACGACGACATTCCTATTTTAATAAAATTGATTGATGCAAAAGGCAGTTTATCTATTCAGGTACATCCTGATGATGAATACGCTTTGGCCAATGAAAGCGACTTTGGTAAAACTGAAATGTGGTATATTTTAGAGGCAGAGCCAGGCGCTCAGCTTGTTTATGGGTTTAATAAAGATTTAACTCAACAAGAGTTTAAACAGCATAT
>MDSQ01000487.1_pt1 | contig 10333 bp, 7 predicted proteins | sample 1008251 | NCBI WGS metagenome assembly MDSQ01 (sample SAMN05526597, study PRJNA338239) | gut metagenome | isolation source: Hindgut content | host: Naso unicornis | place: Saudi Arabia: Red Sea | collected 2016-05
GAGATGACAATGGAGGAGAGGCTAATTGTTGCGGTCTCCGGTTTTCCGGAGCTTTATGACCTAAATCGCACAAAGAAACTCAAAGAAGGCTCACCAAAGTGCACTCCATGATGAATGGACTGGAGAACTGAAGATATACCGCCTACAACCCCAACTCTACGAAAAAATTATTATTGGTCACAACCGAACTTGAAGTCTGCAGCGTTGCTTAGGACCCGCCCCCCTGGTGACAGCAGGCAGCGAGCAGGCAGCACGATGCCAGCGTCCAGAGCGCCCTCTGCTGCTCAGGTCGCTGGCGGTGTGACTGTACATTCACTCTCACACTGTTGGTACCGCTTACGACTTCCCACAATAAATTGTGTTTTGTGTATTACCTTCTATGATGCACAAACAACAAGTGTGTGAAGAGTGTGATATAAATGATGCCATTCAGAAAACAATCTTTTATGTAAAAGGAGCCATCAGCACACCTTCATGGGGCTGGCAAAAAAGATAAAAACTGAAGCGAGCAGAAACAAATCAATCACAGTAACATGGGAGGTTAATGGGTCATTAAGTTTGACTGAAAAGCAGTGAGGTGCCACAGCAGAGTGATGGAGTTATACAGCGTCAAGTTAAATGTCTTTATTGCTGCTGGGGGAACACATTATTCTAAAACATCACGAGCTCCAATTAGGACAGCGTTTGCATTAAACATGCTCTTCAGTGATGAGCAACTGTCTCTTTAAATGGAAAAATGAAACACCCAAAGATGATTCTTCATCAGAACAGAACATAATGATATGTGGTATATACAGTAATTGGGAGAAATGTAGCTTTCAGAGACAGATACAATGTATGTGGTTTCTCACAGTAAGGGGATATTTTACTGCTCCAGAGGCCCTGGAAAGGGCTGCAGAAATGTGAAATGGAACAAGCTTCAGGGTGGGGACTGAGACATTCCTCAGTCTGCCAAACAGAATATCTCTGCAGCTGAAAAACACAACTTGTGTTCCTTATTTACGAGTGTAACATGCTGATGCTGAAAACACGGCAAGGGCAGATGACCAAGGACACTGCTATTGTTTACATTTCACCAAAAGCGGGTAGAGCGGATTTTACAGATCTCAGCACCGAGCAGCTCTGTAGAGTCTGGACAGCCACATCAAGATCTCAGCAATGGCGACCTTGGTAACCCAAACCCCAAGAATTTAAGAGCACGAGCTTTTGGGACTGAAGTGCAGCGTTTGCTTTATTCCTCAATGCAAGGTAGATGTTTTTGAGACAAAACTATGGTGCATTAAGCAAATACAGCCTTATTTAGAACTCAAATATACATTTACATTTCTCCCAACACTTATGTTCACTCACTTACAACCAGTGTTTGGGGTCACGCGTTACATGAGTTATGTCCTACATCACTATATTATGAAAAAAAACCCAATAATTTCCCATTTGGCGTTGTTGCACGTTGACATAATTTTTTTTGTATTTATTAATATAGGTGATGTGTGTGTTTAATCAAGACCAGCCTACAACTTCTTTGTCTCTGTGTGACTGAAATGAGCTGTTTTTCATATTCTGAATGATGAAGCCTAATCCCTCGACTTTCATTTTTAAAAAAGGCTTAGAAAAAGAGATTTAGTCTTGTCGTGCCATTATAGGCTAACAGTGGAACGTTTAAGTCCATTGTGCTTCATATGAATAATCCCACAATTAAAAATATTTATTCCATTCCCGTAATTTATCAGACTTTGCTCCTTTGTCTGCCAGCCTTCTTGTGTCCGAGGCCGTTCGTTCATTTCAACAGATGGAGGTTATTTAATTGTTATATGCAGGTTATTGGGGCATTTTAGAGACTAACTAAAAAGTTATGTGATAGCTATTATATTACTCCACACAGACAGTAATATTGTGACGTAATACATTACTTTAACATGAAAGTTAACTAGTAATGTGAAATATATTTCATTTTGAAAATAACTTGCCCAACACTGTTTGCAACATGTTTAAAAGGTCACTAACAGAAGGAAACTCTACAGTTTGGCACTTCCTTTGAACGAACTGCATTCTCAGTTGAAGTGTTACCACAACAGTAATCATGACACCAACTGGTCACAAGTGCATTTCACTTTAGACTCTACTTCAGACTTTAGATTCTACTCTGGACAGAAGAATTTTTGTGTTGTTTGCTATTATCTGTTCTGTTTTTGTTTTGTCAAAATATTCTGTGATCTTTTGTTTTTGTTTTAACTGTCTTGTGGTCTGTTGTGTTTTGTTTTACTCTTGTTGTTTGTTTGGTTGTTTGGCTGTTATTGTAGATGGCTGCCAATCTCCTTTGATTACCATACACATGGATTTTTGAAATAACATATATTTTAATTATATCAATGCCCATGAAGGGACTGCTGTTGGAAATTTGCTTTGGCTTTATACACTCGTACAGAACATCACACACGGATTTTAGCTAAACTAGACTAAACTAAACTAAACTAAACTTCCCTTTCATGGTTTATGGGTTTTTATAGTATTATGGGTTTATTTTTTTAGAGAATCTGAAGCATGGAGGGGATTTGCACAGCCTCATTTCATTTCCATCAAGAACATAAAAGAAAACCAAAATCAGCCGTCTAGAGTGGCAGTACGCCTGAAAAATGTTGAGCAAAAGATCTATTCATAAAATGTTACATTAAACTCCCACTGGAGCTGTTTTAAAAAAGGACAATGATGCAGGTTTTGACAGAGTAAAATATGTGACAACAAACACAAGACTGGAAATTGATCAGGCTTTTTAAATCCAATAAAGAATCATTAAAAATGCCTCACTAACACAAATCCTGATCCTGCAGATTGTCTGACAACATTTCTATGAGTCACATTTCAGAGTTTAAAATAGTAAAGACTGCTCTGTGGAAAGTGTCTGGCAGCAGACTGAGCTGCCTGGCTACCACTTTGTTTGTTTGTGACACACTGAGGTGTAATGCAGTGACACCTGACTGTGATGTCACACATTTTGATTGGCAGCTGCAATGTTCGGCCTGTTTTAATAGCTTCCTGTCTGGTGATTCAACAGCCACCCCCTGGGAGAACTGTCGATCCCCAGACACACACACACACAGACACACAGACTTCACACACACTCACACACGCTCACACACACTCACACACACAGACCTCACACTGAGCTGCAAACTTCCTCAGTCTCCCTTCGTTGTTTACTGGCTGCAGTGGAAGCAGACGGTCATGTTTGCCCAATTCCTCATCAGACGAGTGTGTGACTACAGGAACGCATGCAGGAACACAAACATACACGACAAAAATGAGATGTGCTCATGGTCAATCAACAGTGCTTCTCTGCCTTCTATTACAGTAAACACTTGACATGTACAACAAATAATTTATTTCAAACGTGATATGTCCCACCAAATTTGTGAGTGAAACTTTCAAAATCTTAACAATGTTATTCATTCATTCACCCATTTCAGTTCATCAACAGCTGATAGTATAGAAGTGCCTCTCTGGATTTTCACATCATTGGGCTTCTGATTAAAAGAAACAGATGATCCAATCACAGATATATTGGTAATGTTGAACAATAAATCAGGCGCACACTTCCAAACACTTTTTTCTCTCTTTTCCAAGTGACACAGCACATTGATGCCAGAGCTTGTTTGATCCGCTGTCATGTTGTTGGTGGAAGAAAAGTGAACATCATGAAATATTAAAATCTATTCTGTCTTTAATTTTACTCTGTAATTTTAAAAGAAACGACTTCTTGAACACACAGACACGCAGCACTCGATATCAGACAGTCAGCAGCAGCAGCAATAAAACAGAAAGTTTATCAACCTGCAGATCCATGCAGGGCACAAACACACTGGACAATCTTTAAGTAATTTATCAGAAAACTGACTTTGTCTGCTTGTGTTGACCTCAGCAGATTTGTTCTACTGTAATGTGATCATGGCGTGTTGTTGGTGGGGTCAGCAGGTGTCAGCTGTGTCGTCTCTTCTATGGACTGCGTTCGGTTGCTGCTGAAGAGTTTACCATGTCGTTACAGTGTGCATTCAAAACAGTCCTGTTCAGAATGTTTGACAAATGGTATCACCACTTGCAGAGCAGTATTGAATCGAAGGTTTTTAATGATGTGAAAGAATCCAGAAATAGTTCATTATTTCTGTCATTCAAGCTTTCCAGCGCTGTCTTGTGTTCTCATCTTGCTCACCCTCTCTCTTGTATTTGAATAAAGCGAAGCTGTAAACGTTGTGAAGATGTCATGACAGGGTCACTCTGCCCTGCACAGCGGAGTGACTCCACTAACCGTGACAGTAGGCCTACAGATGCAATCCCACCTTTAACCACAGTGTGGGTTGCAATAGCAGAGAAGCACTGTCTGTATTTTCGCTCGTTAATTCCACATAGAAGAAGAAGCAAATCACTGTAAAAATGGCGAGATATTTTATGAATATCTAACACACTGCAGAGTGCTGATATACAAATATTGGTGTATATGTTGTCTGATATGTGGTTTTGGAAATTGAAAGTGTTTTTAAGGCCAGAATAAATGCTTGGACTAGTAATTTAAAATGGTGTAAATACGGACGATCCGTCATTTAACAATTAATAAATGTAGTGTTTCCTGTTCAGTGCACTGATGTTTAAAATTCAACCAGTATATTGTTCAGGACCTACGGAAGACGGTAAAGATCATCCCTAAACATTGAAGAAAAACTTCCTTCTTCTGAATAACCCATTATCACAGGACTAAGGTCCCAACAATGAAGGAAGCAGCCTTCACTTGGGAGGATCAACAAATATTACTGAAAGCTCAAAAATGGAGCCCACAACCAGATACATCAGGTGTTGACATCTACACCAAACAGTCATTATTACAGGAACGTCCTGCTTCTCCTGTGTGCTTTACAAGGTGCCACCCCTCGCCTAAATCAAATTATTGTCAGTAGGTGAGCTCACACCTAATACAAACAATGGCCTGCTGTGTGCTACATGTGCTACTAAAATTCATAGTAAACGATCAGATCACAGAGAACCAGAATAAAACAGAGCAACATACAGTGGTGATATACAGGACCAGTCAAACGTTTGACCACACTTGAATGAGAAAATGTGTCCAAACTTTTGACTGGTACAGTACACAGTCTGTCCATGTCATGCATCACTCCCTACAAATCCGATGAGTGACTGGGTGTGCCCTGTTTTCTGTTTCCACACGGTCCCTAAATAGTCAATGATCACTGTGTTGTGTTAGAGCAGGAAAGGCCAGAGGCAGGGTCGCTGCTAAGGGGAATCGACTGCAGCCTCTGTTAATTAAAGCCCCTGGATGCTGGGAGAGAGTTGTTGCCTCCCCAACGCTCTCCTCTTCTCCTTTCATTGTTTGTCTTTCTCTGCTCTGTGCACACTAGAGGACACAGAGAGACAGGCATGTCTGTAGCTCTACAGGTAGAGCGGGCTGTCTACCAATCAGGAGGTTGGTGGCTCAATTCCCCAGCTACTCTGGATTAAATGTACTTGGGCAAGATACTGAACCCAAAATTGCTCCTGATGGCTGTGCTGTTGGTGTGTGAATGTATGTGTATGAGTTCCTGATGAGCAGGTTGGATCTTTGCAGAGAAGCCACCTCGCTGTTAGTGTGTGTGTGTGTGAATGGGTGAATGCTGACTTGTGTTGCAAAAGCACTTTGAGTCGTTGAGAGACTAGAAACACACAGTCCACTTATCTTACGTGAAGAATCCGTTTTTTAAGAGCAGATGCTGATGTGAGCAAAATGTTACTTTCTGTGCTTGTGTTACTGTTTTCCTCAGGAACAATCTCAGCTGCAGTGGGCCAATTCTTTGTTTTGATGCATCCCAGTACATGCTGTAGTTTCTCTGCCCTCCATCCTTTGTGTTATTTTGTTGCATTTGTGTATGCGTGGCCAAGAGATGTGTGGGTGGTTTCATGAGACAGAATGTGTGGGACGCCCACAGTAGAGCCAAGACACTGCAGCAGCAAGAAAGAGAAGTCTGAATATTAAGGAGGCTTTTCAAAGAGGTCGGTAACAATTAGAATTTTTATCAAAAATATACTGCAGCAGATTCCTATCACAACTTGCATTACTTTTGGGTTTATCCTGAATGTAAGCAGGAGGAGTTCTGAGGTAACCATAGTTAGAAAAATATGGTTTGAAACTTACAAAGTTTTAGTAAACGGTTTATTCTGTCAAATGTAGCAGATAATAAACAGTAAAAACAAGCTCCATTTAAATATCTGTGTCAATTTTTAAGGTTTCTTAGATTGAACAATTCTCTTACAACTTAAAGCTTTTGTTATTGTCCTGCATCAGAAGCATTTAAAAAAACACTAAAAACAAAAGAGCAGCAGCTGCTGAGTCACTCCGACAAGAAAAGTAATAACTTGGTTTGGAAAATGAACCAGAAAAACAGTGTGTGTGTGTGTGTGTGTGTGTGTGTGTGTGTGCGTGCGTGCGTGCGTGCATGTGTGTGAGTGTGTGTGCACCGCACAGGCCCATATGGCAAATGACATAAACAATGGGAAGCGCTATAAAGTGCGTGGGATTGAGGACAAGCCTGCATCAGCATCGCAGCAGCTGAGATCAGAGAAACATAGAAAGGAAATAAATAAGGGATTATTGGAGATGTCACATACATGGATAGAAAATAGTGTCAGGCTCAAAAAAGACAAGATGTGTGCACAACAGTCATGACAAAACATTTTAATTTATTTTTTATTCATACGTAAATACTATGCTGTATTGAATTTTTTTTAATCAAATAAAAAGTTGTTTTTGTTTTGTCTTTCAGGAGAGATTCTGCTCTACCCAAGACCTCATACACATTATAATTAACATATTAAATGTTTACAGTGAAAGAAGCAAGGTTTCATTCTTTCTCTTAAAATGGTTTTACTGAATGAACAGGCATCTGTGTATGTAAGTGCAATATTTACAGAGAGAGACACCAAGAGAAGAGGTAGATATGAAAAAGTGGATGTAGATACAGGAGGAGGGATGAAAGAGGGAGGAGAGAAGGAGGAGCAACAACAGTAGGAGATGTGCCTCAGATTATCAACCGGTGTCAGATGCTGTAGAGACAGATAAAGAGGAGGAGTGGACAAGAGTGAGACAGAGAGAAAGAGGACATCTCTGTGCATGCAAGCTGGGCTGCAAAGATGACCGACACAAAAAGCATATCATCCGTGGAAGTGCCAGAGGGGAAGTTAATGAAGAAGGTTAGTGGATTTAGATGCCAAAACATGAGTTTGCTGTGTCCTAAATCCTGCCACTGGTGCTCTAACAAGCCCAACATGATATAATGTGTTCTGAGGCCTCGCTGACACTGCACACTTTGTTTAAAACTTTCAAACTGACTTACTGTTAAATTTTTATTTATTGAAAAGTTAGTGAATTTTGGAGCAATAGTAACTGTGCAAGAAAGTAAAACTTACACATTTCATCAATTACATTGTTTTTCTGGGACTATCAGACAAACTCTACCAATGGAGAAATGTCTCTAATTTGGTTTATTAAAAAGCGTTTTACATCTAAATTACGAATACTATTTGTGTGAACTCAATTTAACTTAAGGTAGGCTTGTGAGCGTGTGTGCTGTTGGTCTACCTGTGTAGCTGCTGCTGCTGCCTCTTTACTTCATCTTTTTTTGATACAGTTCTTTCTAGGAATTTGAGTGCCTTTGATCCTAAAGTGTGCAATGAGTTTGATATATTTCAATTCATTCACTGGTAAGGCACACAAAAATGTGTGCAGCTTACTAAGGAAACAAGTGAGAAATGAATGGGAAAAGACCAGATGATAAATTGATTGTTACAGCTTAATTTCAAAACTGTGATTTGAGGATTGTATGATGATAAGTTGGTAGAGAATAGCCTGGGAGATACTATGTTAATATTAATCACTGGGTAGTAATTAGTTTATTGGTACTGTGTATCGGCATACTTTCACGGTTGATTAACTGTGAGTTGTACGTTGACTGGCACAAACTAGTGATGAGTCATTAATTACGTAGTCATAGTTGCTGTTTACATGCCCCCTCAAGTAAAGAAATACACTATACAGAGTAATTACCAAATAATCCCTGATTATCTCTGCCAAGTTTAGTTTGTTTGTTGGTTTGTTTGTTTGTCTGTCAGCAGAATTACAGAAAATCCACCAGTCCAACTAACTCAAAATTTGGTAGAAGAGTGTAGCATAAGCCAAACAACGCTGCGAGATAAACCCTTAGCAGAATAAATGTCATACATCCTAAAATCCAGTAAATGGTAGTTCACTACTGACTAAAGGTAGCCAATAGTAGAAATTTGATAACTCTTATCCTCTATAACTGACATATGTGATTAATAAATTTTAATACAGAAAAAAAGTCATTGTCTTGCAGTCAGAGACAGGGGTTTATGGAGAACTGGTACAAATATAACCTTTTGGGTTTTTTTTCCTCCAACCGGGTTTGTCTATGGTAACACAAATGCAAATATTATCATGCAACTGATCACGCTCAGATCCAAATGTCAATTATTTCCAAAAATGTGAACTTTTGCACTTGTGGATTTCATATCACGTGTTTTTCTGATCTACTTTATGCCTGATTTGAAGTTAACTGATATGTCTTTTGTGTAGTATCATCAGGGGTGCAGCCAGGCATCCCTGATGATGCTACACATGATACACACCTCCAGAACATATTTGACCCATTCAAAGCTTTAAAAAACTGGACGTTCGCAGGTTTGCAACTCTATTGTAGGCCAACACTTACTGTACAATATTTACTGACAATGAGCTGTAAAATAATAACCCTGTGCAGACATGCATGCAACATTCTACAGTGAAATTCACTATGTGATGCAAAACTATTAGTCTACAAGAAGTGTGCTGATGATGATAAATGATGATAAAATAATGATAATATTCTTGCTGGAAAAAATCTCTTTACATTATTGAATAACTTTCAATAAAAGAAACTGCCAGAAGAAATCCCCTTCAGTACATGCTGCTCATCAGCTGGGAGCAGCGCTGCTGAGCCTGAAGCTGAGGCTGCATCTGTGGGACCTGGCACCAGGGGCAGCAGGGACAACTGACTTAGCAGGAGCGGCTTGCTAACAGTTTGCATGCATCCATTAGTTGTCACCTAAAAGAGGAGAGAAATGTAAACACAAAATTTTTTATAAAGCTAATGATGGGCAGCACCATCATTTCACTGTGGCCAAGAGTGCGTAATTTTCACCACTCACCGACCAAACCAGCTTTTTTAAAGAACTGAATGACAAAGTTTTGCCCTTTCTTGTCTCTCTCCTGTTTTTTCTCTTTTCTTTCTGTTATTGGAAGCCAGATTCATCTTTCATATGTGCACTGTGCTCACTGCTAGCAAACACCATTGGCGCTTCGTTTTGGGCGAGACTGTACCATTTCTCGTAAAAAAGAGGGGGGTGTTTGGTGATAGAGGCTCTCTGGGTGTTGGTTTGTTTGTTTGTTTATTTGTTTGCCAAAAACAAGAAAAGAAAAGTAAACCGTCAATGAAATACTTTATGAATGATTGTAGGCTAAAGGGTAACTAAACCCCTTGAGTTTGGTGCATCCTTCCTGAAATTAAAAAAATCGGGCAGCGCTAGAAGGCGGGGCTTTATTGAGAGTAGACTGGGGAATTGCATAGTTTAAGTATAGTGATTGTAGTCAGATTTAACTGTTCGAATATTTTAGTTTCACACACGTGCCCACAGTTCATTTAATAAGCAGCCGGCTTGTCTTCACCGCGCAACCTCTCCCCTCTTCTTTTCACAGCAATTTCCTACTACCAAAGATAGTCAATTATTACGACAAGATGCTCCACTGTACGCTGTGCCAATGGTGCGAAATGGTACATCCACTGCCCGTCTCCTAAGTGGGCGGAGTCATGTCTCCCGCAGAGACAGTTAGGGAACAACTATCCCTCTGCCTCGTCTGGAAGTGTTATTATTTTGTGTTGCATTATTTTTGTTTGATGTAAGTTTTAACCTTCAATTCATGGTTTCACCTATAAGACCATTTAAATGTTCGTTTATGTCCGCTGTGAAGCAAGTTGGGAAGAACCAGTTGCCAAATCTTAAGAGCGTGTTGCTGAGACAGAGACAGGTCTGAACAAAGTTAATTTTCTCCTGATTTGTGTGTCTGAAAAATGCCATTTTTGTGTCAGAATGTTTGAAAGGTATGTGTCAATTTGTGAAAAATGGGTCAAGTATGCATCTTGGTGATGATGGGGTGAAAGAATTGGTCACAATCTGTGATCACGTTCATTTCTCCCATAAGAATGAATGGACTCAAGACTGTTTCTAGTCTCCTAAAGGGGCG
>MDSQ01000488.1_pt1 | contig 10323 bp, 3 predicted proteins | sample 1008251 | NCBI WGS metagenome assembly MDSQ01 (sample SAMN05526597, study PRJNA338239) | gut metagenome | isolation source: Hindgut content | host: Naso unicornis | place: Saudi Arabia: Red Sea | collected 2016-05
TAGAATTAAGCTGCAGTATCAAGTTCTAAGTAAATGAACAAAGAATAAAATAGAGGCTAAGTCATGCGACTCGAGTCTACAACTCTGGTTGTAAGAATCCTACAGTCAATGCCGTCTGCACAGCACAGTGACTTTGCAGTTTTTTTGTTTTTTGTTTTTTGGGAGGTGAAAACTTCGACTTAAATCTTAACTCTGCACGAAGAGTTGGGCTTTTGGATTTGTCACTGGGATTATTGTGCTGGCACCTCACATCATAGTTGTCAGCTTAAATTAAGTCCACAACACCTCCAGAACATTCCGCCTGAAGACTCAGAGTAAGAACATCTCTTGTCACCAATCAGCTGTACTCCAAACACACACAGCAATATTCATCCCTAATATCTGTCTCAGATATTTGTCCCAGAAACATTCCTTTTTTGCTTGTTGTGCTTTCCCTGAATCCAAGACAGCAGGGCAGTCAACTGCCTGATCATTTACAGTAAGTATGGCCTACATGGAGTGTCACAAGTGGGCCAAAACCAGTAACGATAAAATATAAATTTGGCTTTCATCATTGCACAAAAATATTGGTCATCCAGAGAATTCAGTCCCACATCCACATGTAATCACTGTGACAGTGGGTTTCCAAAAAATATCTGGATGAAGGGAAACCTGACCCCAAGTGTGATTCATGTATAGCGGAGTGGAATAATGAGCACTTCAGTGCAGGCTGAGTAAGCACAGTAGTAGTAGCAGTGACAGTCACATGTCCCGAGGCCTCTGGCTAAACCATAGACAGCTCCATGCTATGAAGGAAGGAGCAGCTACAGAAAAGCAAAATAATTGTTTAAATCGTGATAACAATACATTTTGTGTAAGTGTGTCCTAAGGAACTCTCAGCTTTGTCGTACAGTTCCTTCATCATGTTTCAGCATCCTGTCTGTCTCTCTTTACCCCTCCTTATGATTTATTTATTTGAAAATAACAAAACAAGTATTTTAGTTCATTTTTGTCTTTACCTTGAAAATCAGCAGCTGTGTCCTGGTCGTCTAGCTGAACAACTTTACTGCTGACAGCTCAGCTTGTGTGGGAAGGGGGCACCGTCTCTATTATCTTCAGACACAAGCTGTCTTCAGTTGGCCCTATCTACGCTGGGTACATTTCTTATCTGTCTCCCTCAGGCAGCGCAGCTATTTTATTACGACGAAATATACATGATTATCATAAAACCACTTGTTTAATCTGTCACTGGGAGAGATTTCAAACAGGAAAAATCCCTCTATTTAATTCTGATTGTTTACTATATATAAAATATAAATATGTAAGCTATATTTATTAGGGCATTTAAGTCAGTTCCCTTGTTTTGTGCCCCTAAATTATTCTAATTTCTATCATCATCATCATCATCATCATGTGAACTTGTGGCAGTAGTGATGGAAAGAAGTAAAGTACATTTACTTAAGTACTGTAAGGAGGTACAATTTTGCAGTACTTGAACTTTATCACCATTTTCTGATATGTGAGACTTCTACTTCACTAGGCTACACTTCAGAGGGAAACACATAATTAATACTTCACTTACTATTTATTTTTTACATTAAAGATGTTACTTTGTTCTCTTTTTTGCAGTGCAGTTATTTTTTGCAAACAAAATATGTAACCAATTTAAAATAATACATGTTCATAGTAGATTAATACACACTAAATGGTAGGCTATTTAAAGTTATTACATTTACAAATCTAACAATAACCAAATCAATTACGATAACAAAAGCTGGTTGATACATACTATTTATGTAATATAGAGTAGAATAATCATGAGTTCAATATAAAGATATAATTGAATATATGTATTTTACATAATTAATCAAAATAACCTCGATTTTATTTAGAAAAAAACATTATTTAAAGAAGGAATGTGAATTTAACCACTTACAATAGATACCAGTACTGCCTAAGCAGTTATACGAAGCGGAACGATTTGTGTCCGTCTCCAAAGACGACCGGACTCATTTGTCAAAGCACCGCGGAGCTTCGCCGTTCTTCTGCCGGTGGGAAACGTCGCCGAAGCGCGTCCCGTCACAGTGAATAGACCGTAAGTTTCAGACATTTCTGAAGTTACGCATAAATGTTCTCGTCCCGCTTTGCATCACTAGTGACAACAGAAAATTTAAAAAACTAATCCAGTCACTTTACTGTTTAAGCTAACGTTTATGATCAGTGCGAACAGAGAAGTGACTGTGTTAACGTTAGCTAACATGCTGGAAATACGTTACTACAGGTTTCGTTGCTCTGGACAAATAATTCTGCTGTTGTAACAGTGTTGTCCACGAGTCTGTAAACGTGTAAAATCTTTCACAGAATCAGCACAAGACGCAGTGTGCCGGCTAATGCCTGCAGCAAAGTGAATGAAAGAGCCATTTGCTTTTCTACCATTTAGCCTAACCTAACCTAAATACAGTCAGGGCACTGTGGTCATAGACAAATTCATCCTGACTAAAGTCCAGTTTTGTTTGTTAATGTCAACGTTATTGTGTTAAAATCGGGCAGGCTCAGTGTATCGGGTCAAAGGCAGGACTGCTGGACTTGGTTTTAAGTGACTCAACAGCAAAGGCTAAAATTAGGTCAGTAAGTTGAACTGGAAAACCTGCACTTAAAGGGTTATTGCTAAAAGAATAAGTGGAGCTAATGACATTCACCAATATGGTGACTGTCCTATGTGAATATGTGTACCCACCATGTTATGGTATACTATCAAGATGAGAAAAACGGTTTTCATTGTCAAAATTTTACCGTTAATTTACCCCAAAACTTAAAGCAATGCTTAGAAATATGTGCAGTTATACTTTCCTTAATAGTTGCTGGGGGCTAAATCCCACCTTCACATGGGCTCTTTCTGTCAGATTTACTACTTTTTCATTTGCAAAAGAACACTCTTGAACATCAGTCCCAAATAATTTACAGTACAATTCCTCACTTTAAATCTATCTAAATGACAGGGCACAGCATGCAGTGTTAATAATGTAAGCCTACAGGTCTCAGCAGTGAGGATTCCTGGTTTTCACTCAGACGGCGGGAGTTCAATTCCCAGAACAGGAACTGTTTCACATCTTTTAGTCAACTTTATCGCACTGCCGTTTACTCTTGTACTTCCATATCAGGGTTTAGACTAGACATCAATCCTCCAGTACACAATGCTTATTTGACCTTTATATAGGAATTGTGCAGTAACTGGTGCCAAAACTTTCAACATATAGCACCTGTAAAGGGTTTTTCATCACACTTTGAGTGCTTTATCATTAAACTATATTCCACGGTCACAAAACACTTTCCCACACTAGTGGTTAGACTTTGCACTCCCATGGAGAGTGGTGGATCTTCATTTCTGCAGTAAAAACTGTTCATAGCTTTATTGGACAATGTCCCTACCACACACATTGCAGCTTTCTGTTTTCTGTAGTGGAATCCTCAAACGTGACATAAAGCAAAATGTGTTTGTGTGTGAACTTGTTTAACAGGAGGATGGCGCTGCGTGCTTGTGGCTTCATAGTGTTCCGTCGTCTAGCCAGTTCCGTCCCCCCTGTGGACAGCATCGAGTACCTCCTCTTACAGACCTCTTATGGGGAACACCACTGGACCCCACCCAAAGGTGTTAACTAGTCAGCAAACAGAACTTTTATAATATAGTTGATCATAGATACTAATGTGCTAAATTCTACAAGTGTAGCTTAAAATGTTCTGTGCCACTTATGCCTAAACTTCCACCATCAGGTCATGTGGACCCAGGTGAGGACGACCTCACCACAGCGCTGAGAGAGACCAAGGAGGAAGCGGGGCTGGGGTCAGAGCACCTGCAGGTGGTGGACGGCTTTTTGCAGGAGCTGCGCTACGAGGTGAGAGGCAAAACCAAAGAGGTGCTGTACTGGCTGGCTGAGCTGAGAGACCCAGGGGCAGCAGTTACTTTGTCTGAAGAGCACCAGGACTACCGCTGGGCTCGGCTGGAGGAAGCCTGCAGTCTGGCTCAGCACAAAGACATGCAGGACACGCTGAGAGCCGCACAGAGACACCTGGAGACTCGGCAGGAAAAACAGTGACGCGACCAGAATGTAGACTGCAGACGGGATGATTTAAAGAAGGGAGATAACTGTTAACTGGCACCTGGCACTGTCGGATCTTAGTTTGTTGAAGCACCTGATGTGACAGCATGTCTGCAATTTGATGATTCAGTCTCTGTCAGATTTGAATACTTTGTTTTGACTGTACTGTATGAAGTAAGGCCGAGTTGATTCTCTTGTGTCAAAACAAAAGTGAGGAGGGAGAAAATGAATCAGTGCTTGAAAAGTCACTGAACAAAAACATGGTCGGCCGTGTCTTTAAATCTTCTAAATCCTATGATTTGATTGTACATAAAACAAAATGCAAATCTAATGAAGGTTAAAAAAAAACAACAAAAAAAAAGCAATTGAAACCCTGTTATCACGAGAGCTTCACTGAAACTCTGTGGAACAGCTCAAACCTGAAAAGGGGAATGTTCAGTGCTGTAATACTGTCTCTAGTTCAACTGAAATGTTTTTAAAATAAATAGTACAAATGATTATAACAGGTTTTGTGTAGCTGGGTATTTCTGAAGTCTTGTTTTAGAGTGAAAAATGTATACACAAGGGAGCTCACACTGATAGGAATGCTGTATGCAACACTGGTCAAATTAACACGCTGAAGCAAAAAGACTGATTAAGAAATAAATTGTAAGCAGTAGATTTTGCCACAGGGGGGAGACAAAAGCAAGAAATCTGGACAAAACAGGTGAACATGAACTGTAGACTAGAAAATACTGCCAGGTGAGTTTTTTTTAACTTTTATTATTAAGCTCTCAGTCTACAAATAAAACTGATACACCTATTAGTTTTAGCAAATTACTTCCAGGCCAGGAAAAAAAGCCAAGAATGGAGCTGACTTCATTATGTTAGACACTATGGTCATAAAATGTAGGAGAGACTATTACATTGCAATGACGCTGATTCAATGAAAATTATATCAAACGATGAGCAGCAGGTTAACAATCATTTTTCAGGATGATACAGTCAGCTGTGTAATGGACAGAACTTAATTAACTGATGAAACCATCAAAAAGGCAGAACTGCTTCATCACAAATTAGACTGTGGACACTTGAGAAATTAGCAGGTCATTTACCTTTTGAGGTGTCTCTGTTACTGATGAGGTGGCACTTAAACTATTCTTCAGTGAAAAATGAAGTCATCAAGCCATTTAAGTAATAAAAACCATACAGCACTGATACCTCGTCCTCATTTTGAGATGAGATGATTGAGTGGTGGTTTTATTCACAATCACGGTGAACTCTGATAATATTCTGGGCAAAATCATAACATTCAGTGCCACACGCATTTTATTAAAAGGGCTCATTTTCTTTCAAGAAATTGGTGAAACACAAGTGGGACGTTAAAGCACCCTGGTCACTGGTGCTGCCACATTGTACTAAATACAGGAACATGTTCTGCTCTCAACGTCATGCTGCAGGATTACATTAATAGCCTCCGCTGAAGGGATGAAACAAGGGTAATTAAAGAAACAAATGTGTTCTTTCAACCCATAAAGCAGAGGGAACTTCAGTTAACTGCAATTTGTCTTCTGGGTATTTTAAGGACACAAGAAACAGAGAAACGACAGGGAACATGGAAAAAGTTGGTGGTGGTAAGTCAAAGTGCCCAAAGTAAACTATGTGTTTGTGACGTATACACAGTGTACTATAATGTAACACTGTGCATTTGGCAAGAGCTGAAGTAGTGTTTTAAGAGCAGGCAGCACAGCACTGAACCAGTTATTAATTTCATGCCTGACAGAGGCTCCTTTCAATGAGGAAAGACAACCAACTGTTTGTAATAGAAATAGCTGTTCTTGACACTGGAGGTGCAACTAAATATTTTATGTGTCACGTTATATGCCGTGAAGTATCTTAACATCTATAAACTCTTTGCATATAAGGGCCATCTAAGGGCCTCAAAGGGTCAGTTCTCCCTGAAGTGTTTGGCCATGCTAAGTTTGTGTCATTTGTCCAGGATTTCAGGTATTAATTTTTGAGACTTCTGCTTTCACCTCAGTACAGCTGAGATCAGTGGACTTTTGTTGGTGCTGCTCAAAGCACTGACAGATTATATAAAAACAGGCAAAAGCAGCATAACCTCCCCAAGAAAGTAGAAAGTAGTCCAAATAAAAGCTGTGCACAGGGAGCTTGAGGAAATATTCACAGCAACAGGGACATTATTTATGGAAATAAATGTCTTTTTTTGTTTCTCCAATGTCATGTGCACAACAAATATTCCGTCAAATCAACTTTATTGAAGTGTAGGCAGAAATCTCGGAGACAAATATCTCCGCATATGAACTGTATGCACGACTATATGGGCCTAAAAAAAAAAGTTGTGTAAAAAAATGAGAAACCAGGGTACAGACAGAGGTTTAAACCCTGCATGCTCTCTCACCATCGTACACGCGGCCTGTTCTTGCTTGAAAGTGGATGGTAATGTTTGTTGATCTATGGACATCCAAAAATGCTCCGAAGTCTCCCTTCGAAATCTCCTGCAGCACCTATAGGGGCTACATTAAAGACACATGCAGAGCCCCCCTCCTCGTGAAGGGGAAAGAGTTCAGATAGGAAAAAAGATGGCTCGAGCTGGTTATGGGTGGAATCTGGGATAGTAGTGGGTGCATGTGGGTGTGTAGAGAGTGAGGGTAAAGTACGGGTAAAGTGAGGGTAGAGAGGGGAGTAGTGGAGCAGCAGAGGAATCCAAGTGAAAGACCATCTGTTTAGAGGGATCTCAGGTCTGAGGGAGTGACACTTCCTGACCACTTTTGAATCAAATCAGAAGGATGAAGACGAGGGGCAGCTACAGGAGCTCTTCCTTTAAAATGTTCCCCTAATGTTCTCTAATTATTTTGATATCCTACTCCTAATATTTTTTAGGATTCCCTGGTGATCTTTAATATGCAAGGGATGTGGAAAAAACATTGTACTTCTTGCAGAATTTGACTTCCCCAACTTTCCATCTGGCTCATGTCAGGAAGAGACAGAGAGCATCAGATGGGGCGGCAGGTTGAGCCATCTCAAAGATGCAGAAACACAGAGCCTGGAGTAGGACCCGGTTCCAGAGGGGGGGCGTGGATACAGCATCATAATGACCAAGCCAAATATTTGTCTAGGCCATATTCTGAGAGCATAATGAAGTCCTTTTACAGAGGGCATCACTGGAATCTGGACACTGATTTTATGCCAAAACGAGCAGGTTTCACTCGGCCCTGCTGTTTCCACTTAGGCTACCCAGGTCTCTGGTGGCCCAATCCAAATTCAATACAGAGCCTTGTGTCAAGAATAAGAATGAATTTTGGCTCTGTTTGACAGATGATAAATAGTGAATCGGATATTGCAGCTGGATTTTTCCAAGAGATGAATAGCACACTGAGGTGGGAATTCATTATACTGTGAATTGAATAAAAATCTGCCTGAAAGTTAAAATAAGTTTCTCTGCTGTACATGCTGTCAGGGTTCGGTGTTTATAGAGGGAGGAGCTTGAAAGCTGGAATTTGACAGCACCCAATCGAGCCAATTTCTCCCTCACATGCACATCTAAGATCCCTGCATACCTGTGCACACACTTACAGTATGTACATACAGTACATCTTCTATGCTTATACTCACACAGGTGCGGACGAGCTTTCTAGTGTGCTGCGCCTTTCAGATGGTGCCAGCTTGGTCCTGTGTCAATATTCTGAGTAACTGCCAGAAAATGTGTCAGGAATGAAAAAAATGGCTAAATCTATACTGTCCAGCACCCTTCTGCCCCACTTTAGCATATTGCAAAAAGTTTCTCTTGCAGCCTAACTGGCCTTCCCTGCCTGTGTAAGGGACTGTGTGGAAATGATCAGGTTTGGGAGGGAGGATGAATATAATTCTCCCAAGAGTTATTTACATTTTGTGTGGACAGTCACATAACTGAGAAAATAACTGCAGCTCACCTCAGCTTTACAGAGCTTTATAATGGATTTTCAGCTTATTGTTTAGCTGTTTGGCTGCAACTTCACTGTTTAGGTTCACTCTTACCACTCTCAGTGTCATCTATGGCTGCAGCAGGCGGCTATTTTCAATGAAAGAGCTCTTTAAAAAAAGCACACAAAGTTAGAGACTAGCTGGTGAACAAAGAGCCAGATATTTCCCTCATCCTCGGGGGTTGATAAAGAAAAAGCAGAGCTAAAAGAAAGTAAATACTGGACTTAGATTTGCCAGATTGCTAGAAACATGACAAATAAAATAACTGCTCTGTAACTGCTTGATACACACACTAGCAACATGTTCGCTATCTCAATTTACATTCTGTGCCCATGTTGCGTTTGTAACTTGCTTCCGCTGAAGTGGAGGACATTAGAAAATTGTTTTTGCGGGTCTAAGATGTGTGGATTTCATTTAAACTCTTCATCCGTTCATTTCCATATGATTACACTGGCAGCAAGTTTAGCAGAGTACATATTCACATGTCCCTCTTTTCAGCAATGTTTTCTAGCTCCCGCTGGGAGATCCTGAGGCATTCCCAGGCCAGATGAGATATGTAATCCTTCCAGCAAGTTCTGGGTCCTCCCAGGGGTCTCCTCCCAGCTGAGCGTGCCTGAAAAACCTCCCTCAGAGGGCACCCAATCGGCATCAGTCCATCTGCTTAATTCTCCAGGAGTTTGTGAAAGAATAGCACCTGTTAAAAAAAAAAAAGTTAATCCTTAGTTCACTGACTAAATAATAATTTTGACCAGTTTTAATATTTTCATACAGCTGCCTGAATCAGTCATGGGCTAGGGTGAACTGTCAACCATGAAATTTCTCTCCTTTTTCTAAACATCAAATAACAATTAAAACTAAACCTTTACGAAAAATTAACATTTGAACATAAACTACAGTGATGCAAATGAACTTTAACAACAGAAACCATCTTTAGGGGAAATTTATTTGGCCCACATTCCATCTACCAGCATGGAGGGGCAAGATGAATGATGTTTTTGCTTTACTTTTGAAGAGCTGCCATGTTAACCATCTTTATGTAGTCAATGTTCCTGACAAACCTCTGCCACTCTGACTGCCTCCTACACAGGAACAGGAAGCCACAAACATTTCTGTACCTTATTTTTGAACCAGAAGCTTCACTATCACTTAATGTGACATGTGACACATTTCACTTCGCTGCAGTTCTGTTTTCTGTTAATATGCAGAATAAAGTGAAGGCTTCTTTTTGACTTTTCTAAAAGTAAGTGGCTCTTGATTGCTGGAGCTCAGAGTGAGGTGACAGTCCAGCACAGTTTTCCTCTAATTAAACCACTTGTCCAGTCAATCTGACTGGAGTGTGTTTCCCACACACAGGTGAACATAGGAAGGAGAAATGGAGTTCAGAGGAAGTAAGGTCAACTAAGTGTGGCAAGGTTGGAGAGAAAGAAAAGGAAAGCGATTGATCATATGGAAGAAAGCTATTGGAAAAAAAGGACTGAAACAGGCAGAGCAGGGAGATGCTCTAAGATAATCAAAGACAAGTGCAATGTCTTGTTTTTAAAGGAGAAAGGATAGACCACCACCTTATCTTTATTTAGACAGGACAGCTACTTTTTAGGAGACAAGGCAGAAGTGAGCCGAATCTCTGCAGTGGTGAGATATGGTGCGAAAAACAAAAGGAAGGAACACGGCTGTGTGGATGGATGGATGAATGATAGACAAGACGAGGTGCGACAAAGGAGAAAGGGGAGCCAAGAACGCTGCCGCGGTGTGATAGAGCAAAGACAAAATGGAGGGTGTGTGGCGAGGATGAGGGGAGAAGGGATGCTGGACTTGTTGCCCTACAATAGCTACAGTCGAGATGATGAGGAGCAGTGCATGAGAACTGGGAAGCAACCACAGAGTGTGTGGGAACACAGCGGGATACTGAATAAGATGAGATGAGGGGTGCACCGCTCAATTTTCTTGGCCAACCCTGAATGCTAATTTTGTAAAGTCTGAGCTTTTTTTCACCCTTAAGAACAATAATTAAGTTCCAGCAAAAGAGGCCTTCAAAAAAGAAAAGAAAGAAAAAATAATTTGTTTTCACTTAGGGCGCACTCACATTTGGCAGTCCGTACCGTGCGAAAGCACATTTAACTCACAAAGTGCATTTTGTTTGACTGGTGTGAGCACTCTGTACAGTGCCCGAGCAGTGCATGCTTCGTCATCCCTGGCACAGTTGGAAGAGGTGGGCTTTCTACTCAGGCCCGTTCAGACCAGGGCAAGGTGAGTGCAGGGCAGTGGGGGTGAGGTGAGGGGGGAC
>MDSQ01000489.1_pt1 | contig 10318 bp, 5 predicted proteins | sample 1008251 | NCBI WGS metagenome assembly MDSQ01 (sample SAMN05526597, study PRJNA338239) | gut metagenome | isolation source: Hindgut content | host: Naso unicornis | place: Saudi Arabia: Red Sea | collected 2016-05
ACCTGTGCTCCTTCTCTCTGTGTCTCACACACACACACACACACACACACACACACACTTATGCAATCCAATATAACCTGGAGTGTTACGAGGAAAATGATCTCAAAGTGCAATTCATCACTTCTGTCTCCTCTGTTTCTTCTCCCCTCAAGCAACCCTGACCTTTCACTGTGATTCATATCACACGGACACTAACACACGCAAACGCAAACAAACACACATGCAAGCAGACGGACACACAGCTTGCATTTTTAATGCAACTTTTCATGTTAACGCGGCAATTTGGAGCTTGATGCTTTATAATTTTTTTAAGTTATGCGAAGATGTTTCCCTCTTTGCAAACATTTCAAATGGATGGAAATGACCAACAGCCTGCAGCAGGAACTAGACCTTCAAAAATAGAGTTCAGTTAAAAGGGCTTTAAGGAACACAAGTGGGATGAAAAATACACTCGGTTACTGGCAAATGTGTTTCCATTCCTTCCTTGTAATGATGGCCATCTATCACTGCCTTTATTTTTTTATTTTTAGAAGATTAAGTATTGTTATGCTAATGTTACAGTTACTTATCCCATTTCTGTTCTGCTGACTGGGACAAGCTGGAGCCAGCAGTGAGTGGAAGTCCTCATTAGCATTAAGTTGTTTGCTAATGTAAATGTGCTGCTCCTTTAACAGTGTTTCACAACGCTTTTCTAACCTTGCAAAGAAAAATTTGCTATAAGGGTGAAGTAAAGGCATAAACCATATGAGATTATGAAGCGTGATGAATAAGATTACGCTATCATGTCCCCGAAAATCCGTACGTGATGGAAGGCTTTTCTCTTCAAACCAAAAGTCCAAATGTGAAATCACGGCCACCCAAAAAAGTTTTACGAGCTCTTTGGTTTTTAGCTCGTTCTCGTCTCTGGTCAGGCTCTTAAGATTTTGTTGCCACCTGACTGCGTCCAAAAAGCAGCTTGTTTCTATCAAACAACATCAATTAAACAGGGGCAATGACGCCATCAGCTAGCAAGCTCCGCATGAACTAGTTCAGTCAGCAACCCAGATAAACAAGAGGGGAGATAAGGATGGGTGAGAGAGAAAAGGGAGGCAGAACTGAAACTGCAGAAACAAGATGTAGAGACAGAGAGCACAGTGCAGACATGAGAGGGAGCAGATGGTCAAAAAGTGATGGAAGAACAAGGGCAGGGACATGGAAGAAAAGAGGCAATGAGAGAATAAAAGCAGAAAAAGCTTTGAGTCTGTGAGCAGGTGAAATGAGAAAGATGGGGGAGAGGATTAAGACAACGAGGAAGACAAATCTACTAATGCAGATACCATGTACTCTCATTGGGGCTGAAAATCAGACTTGTTTTGGTCAGTGTTGTGCCTCTTCATCCAATTTCCTGCCTCTCATCACTGTCAAAACAAAACAAATGAAATCTTTAAGGAGGATGGATCATCCACTCTGTTTGTGACAGAAGCAGGGCTACGAGAGATGCCACCTGACTTACAATACTTACACAGAACATCAGCATAATTATTCACTATGTGATGCCTGCGTTTGTTGACAGGCAACCTTAAGGCACTATAGATATCAAATTATTTATAAAAAAAACAAAAAACTTTTACTGTAATGATCCTGGCATATGTGACATGTTTTCCGCTGCGTAGAGGATTGTGGGTCAGAATAGCCAGGAAAGCATGCTAGCTTGCAAACTGCAAAATCTGACCAGATGTAGTAGAACATCTTGGTCCTTCTGGCATACTGCATTTCACGTACTACGTACTGGGACATAGCCTAATAAATATTTTTCTGGCATACTAAATAGTAAGGTAGCACGGGTATTAAAATGCAGGGCAAATGTCTGCAACACAATACAGTGGTCTTCTGAAAGTTTTAAAGATCCAGTGTGTGGGATTTAGTGGCATCTAGAGGTGAAGTTGAAGACTGCACATGACTGAATATCCCTCCACTCACGCTCCCCCTTGGAGCATGCAGGAAAGCCTACAGTGACTGTGAATGCAAAGCTAGTGAATAATGAGAAAGACCCTCTCTGAAGCATTTGGGTGTTTGGTTTGTCCACTCTGGGCTGCCATAGAAAAATGGCGGCGCAACATAACAGACTCAGTGAAAGAGAACATGCTCCAAAAGGCTAATTCTTAGTAAATAAAAACATAAGAATTCTCATTTTAAGGTGATTATACACTCTTGAAAAAATACCTGAATACATTTTGTCACATTCTACGAATAGATCTTCTAAATCCTACACACTGGACCTTTACAACAAAAATCTGAGATACAGCCTAAACGTATGAAACCTGTCCTGAAATGACTTGTTTGAAAAGTAAAGAGCCAGAAATGCATAAGCACTCGCTGCTGAGTAGGTTTTAGTTCATCAGTAGACAAAAGTAGGCATTTATTTTTATGTTACTGTAATTTTAACAGACTAGTAGGATTTATCAGAGGAAAGTTTTTGGACTGGATGTTTGCCTGTGTGGGCAGGTCAGTGGTGTTCCTTCCTGTCACTTCACATCACTCTTAAGACTGCCTGTCAGCTGTCTGAAAAAGCACGTCTTCTTGAAGGTCACTGTGTTGTTTAAATGGCAGTAAAAACACTGCCTATAACATATAAATGACGTAATTTCTTAGAATCCTCTTGTAACACTAGCAATCAAATTTTTAATCAATACAATCTGTGGTGTTTGATCCTAATCTTGGAAACACGTTTTTTCACAGCATCCCCTCAAAAGGTCACGTGTCAATCAGTGTGGCTCAACACGTCCGATCCTGTTCACCAGAGGAGGTTTCTTTTGTGAAAGCTTGTATAAACTGAAAATTGGTTGAACCACTAATGAGATGTATTAATCAGCAACAGACAAGAGCAAAGCATTCATATCAAAATGTCACAGATTATTACTTAGAGTTGGTGTATAGCCACACAAATCCAGCCGGTCCATACAGGTCATGGGGATGCCAGGCTGACCTAGATACTAAAAATACCACCGGCTGCAGTTAATTAGCGAAGTAATAAGATTAGATAGCTTGACTGGAAAGAAATGGACAAGAGCTGGAGAAGATGAGGGCTAATCCTGCTCGGCAGCCGTGAGCCTGATCGCAGATCCATGTATGAGTGCTGTTTTGATTCATTCAGCAGCAAAAAAGGTTGTTGTATGACAAGTGGATTTTAATAAATTACTAAAACATAAGGGTCTTTTAATGTTGAACCTAGGTAACAATACAAGCACAGAGCATCTTCTCAGTATTTAGATAACTGAAATTGAACTGAAGTGCCCTTTTTATAACTGACAGACAGCAACATGTTATCAGTGTTATATAGCGACAGTATCCAGCTTTTGATGCATTTTGATGAGATGTGTGCTTGAAACGGCATTTAGCCGTTGGCTGAGCTGACCGGCATCCATAAAAAGACAACAGGCGTAGAGGAAGCAGATGGCTAATGTGGGCAATCTGCAATCAAAAACAGAACAAGAACAAACTGGGAATGTTTACCTGTGCTTTTGAACAGGTCCTGTCTGCTCGGTTCTTCTTTCATGTTTTACTCTGTTCCATCACTGCAGTTGTAGCAATAACTCCACGTTTTTGTAATATATTTTAATAACATGTAAGGTTCAAATTTATCTTTCCTGTCTGGTCATAACACTGAGTCACACCAGCTGACACTAAAATGAAGAAGATGTAGTCTGATAGCATTTGACCTAGCTTTGATTTGAGAAAAGCACTCCACACTGACCCTGTAAAATACTGCAAGTCCTGTTGTACTTTGGGACTCTCACTTCTTTGACAGTGTGGTGGTTACTTTGCTGGACAGTCGCACACTCAGCAGAGCTGAGGTCTATAAATGCACAGAGCACTTTATCATTCCTCAGGGGGGATACATGAACAAACACAAAGTGACGCTGCAGTTTGGACCTTTTTTTTTTTCTTCTTCTTCTTTTAAAGGAAGGAACCAGGGAGGAAATGGCATCTGTCTGACACAGTTAAGTGAAACTGGTCTGTTGCCCAACAGACACACAGCTTGGTGAGTGCTAAATGAATCCAAAAGCTCTGCAAAGACTTTGTTCAACCATCTTCAGATGACAAGCTGTTAAACCCTTTTTACTGGTTTCCATCACCAAGATGTTGACACAGACACAAATCAGGGAAGATAAGACAGCTGATAATAGATAAAGTAAAAGAGAAAAAGAAAAAGAAAGAAAGCCAGAAAGAAAAAAAGATATAGATACATAATTCAGTTACAGTTATTCTATAGGTAAAGGTACACAGAGCACTGGCCTGTGAACAGTTTGCATTTATTTTCAGATGTAGTACATTATAAGCATTATGTACCTCCCAAATCAGTTGAGAGATTAAAAAATGACAGTGCTTTAATGCAGAGCAAAGTCTGACAGGACAGAACATAATCATCCACTGTGGGCACTCATCAACCTTTCACATCAGGTGGAGGAAAAGACCACAAAGTCCAGATAATTATACATTCTCTTAAAGGTTATAAGGTGAAAAAGTGAGAACATGTACAGCATCTTATTAGAGCTCCCAACTCCCCGCGGACATGCCGTTTTCCTTTGTAACCAAAGGTACCAATGTTGAAGTAATAATTGTTCTTGCCGGAGCGCTACAGTTCACATTGTGTGAGTGTGTGTGTACATGGGCGTATATGTGTGATTAGAGTTGGCGTCCCACTCCTGCAGATCATCTTAACACAGCTCCAATTACACAGGAGCTGATTAGATGTTCCCTGTAGAAAAGGCCGGGAGGGAATAAAGAGGACCCAGGCAGACAAATGAACTGAAAAATATTGGCCTCTGATTATTATGAGAGCAAATAGCGTTACTGAGTGAAATGAATTTTATGAATCTTGAGACAGAAAATTGCTGGCCAGAAGAGACTGTTTGCAAGAAATGCTGATATTATCAATAACAGTCTTGGTGCTCTAAAACTTTGATAAAATAGCTTTCAACATTTTCACAAGAAATTATTTAAATTAGTCAAGTTAATCTTAAAAATAAAACAGCACAGCCTTAACATTAGCTAATGTTTGACACTTCCTTAGAGCATTTAAGAATATAGTCATGCTTTAGTGATGCCTTGAGCTAAATGCTAATGTGCGTACATGCTCAAAATGACAATGTTAACATGCTGATGTTTATCAAGTATAATGTTTAACTTGCTCACTGTCCTAGGGACAGTTTACATGGCCCAAGTTTTCACATCAAACAGAACACTTTTGTTGCGGTTCAGCCTTCCTTTTACATGACATCAGCGTGCTGGCACCCCTGATACTGCAAATGTTTGAAACCGGGTTCCAGAGTGCAATCTTTTGAAACCGCAACCTTCTTTCCGGCTGTGTGAACTGGCAGGCGGAGTGCCTGTAAACGCAGCGACAACACTAATGCTAATGCTAGCGCAAGTCAATGCATTCCGCTCTAGCCTCTACCAAACTCTGATCAAACACTCCACAGTGCATCGAAAGCAGGTCAAATATGACGACAGTCTATTGAGGCAAATTTAAGTGTTCGTAGCATAATTTTAGAAGTCAACCTACAGCTAAATTTCTTTAATTTGTGGCTGCTTAGGGCTCAGCAGCAACAGGAAGTAAACTACTTTGGCAGCTCCTATGGTAACATTATATCATTCCAAAGTTACACCACCAACTATCGGCATGGCATGCATACTACAGCGTTTTCGGCTGTTCACAAAAGTTAACACAGTTCTTTTTTTGCGCAAAGCAAAGACATCTCTGTTTTTAGCAGGGTAGCCTAATTTTGTGTCAAACAGGACTAATGCATGCTAATGCTAGAAGCTAATGTTAACAAATACCAACTTCAAGTTGGTGGGGTCTCCCAGTCAGCTTGCTCAGATTGGCTAAAATAAGTCAAAATAAATCAAAATTCTGGGAGACCACACTCCTGCTAGTAACACTGGAACTATTTCTGCAAACGCCTCACACCAAGAGATCAAACTCAACTCGGCAACACCCTGTGATTGACGGGAGGAGCAAATCGGCCATAAAAATTTCCCAGTGGTTCTTGAGTGTGGGGCGAAAGTGATTAGGAAAAATTCTATCTATTTAGAAAACTCAGTATCTTGGTGTTTGGCTCCTGAACAATCTTTCTGACAAAAATTGATCCTTGAAAGGTGTTCTAGGGCAACTTTATAGAAGATGCCAACATCTTCAGAAAATAACAGTATAACTTTTGCAGATTTCTAAATTTAGGCAGAACTCATACTACAAAATGAAGCAGATGTGATCATTTCAGCTTATTTTCCATTGTGAAATAATGTATGCGGGGGGTTTTTATACCTCCTTAATTTTTCATTTGACAAAACAAAATAATCTGAAAAGTGAATTTCACTCCAAGTCAAAAACATAAAACCATTGACAACAACTCCTTATAGCCAGGGTTTTGTATTATGAGGTCACAAGGGGGGAAAGGGGGTTTGGAAACACTGCTCTACACACACAACCAACAAAGCAGCTTTAGCTGTGTGAGTGCAACACATATAAAGGGCACAACTGCCTGGTTCCCTCAAGCTCTGGCTCTCAGCCACCTTTACTTGCTGATGTGACAGCTTTGGGAGCATATCCATCCAGCCCATCCAGACAGCTCCAGATTCAGGGTACAGTTTGTACTCTGGAGTCTACGTTACTTACACATGTTTCAGCAAAGCAAACAAACCCGACAGCAAACAAAAAGACAAAACAAATCAGTGTAAATCAAACAGCACTCGCAAAAGGCGAAATGCACCCATAACTTCAGTGCCAAGCAAATAGCATCTGTGTCCCTTGGGTCCATTTGCACAAATTCATATGAGGTTACGTCATACATTTGGCGCAAAATTGGTCTTTTTCAAGGCAATGAGCCTTATTACAAAAAAATATCTAATTCACAAACACCAGTGGTAATGGCCAAAGGAAGTGAGAGTACAAAAAACTGCAGCAACATTGGTAAGTTTAAGCATTTAAAGAGCTGTCACACCCAGATGTACTTAAATCTCCAGTTATAACGTCCCCTGAAAATACATCATAAAAGCACAATTTGAGTTGTAAAAAGGTAAATTTAAATACATATAATTTTGATTGTTGGCTGAGCCATCGACTGATGTCTTTTAGGGGCCATTTTTGACTGCCACTAGGACAAGGATCTTTCAGGACACACGGACTGGCACCAGTTCTTTCTAAAGAATACTCTGACGGGTGTGAATGTCGACCTTGAGAGGAAGTTGATAAACCCTTTGCCAGTCATGGGAAAATCACAGTTCATTGGAAGAGGCTACCTGGGATGCTCACAGAGAGGATGTGACATTTTTACAACTCGTACCTCCCAAGCAGCAACAATGTAATGTCTTTGAACGTTAGGCACGATTTCACTCCCAAACAGCACGTTTTATAACTTACTCGGGTAGTATCTAAAAAAGATTTTATTTTTCCGATAGTTTTGCCAGACGGGTCATTGACTTGGGTCAGATACCATTGTTGATTCATTCATAACAATGACATTTCTTGAGTGTATAAAAGGATAAGCAACAAGGAAGGAAAGAAAGGAAATGAGCAAAGTGAACGGGTAGGAAATGTGAAGAAAAGAAAGGCAGAATAACGATTACAGAACTTTCTCTGCAATAGCATAGAAAGTGAAGTGTCTTCCTGTGCCTTTTAGTATATAACAATTCTGGTATGATGCTTATTCAGTCAGTCCATTGTTTCTCTCAGCTTATTTATGCTGCGAGGGCCCTCATCCAAAAGCAATAAATTTAAACCTGCCCCGAGGGTGGCATTACAGGACAGGTTGTTAAGAGCAGAGAAGAGTAAGAGCGAGTTTGACAACACGAGGGACTGTAAATACAAGATAGCAAGCACATAGAGTACAGAGACGGAAGCAGAAATGTGCAAGCTGAAATGTTTTGGATTTTTTGCCCTTTTATTGAGCCTTAATGAGCATTGTGACTTATGCGACTTTATTTATTTATGTATTTTAATTCAGTACTTGCTGCTTTTTCAGAAATATTTAAATCACTCTGATTATACAGTAATGTCTGGTAAAAAAAATAAATGGCTTAGTTCATTGCAGGTTATTCTGGTGAATGCTTTCAGTCATCTTTAAATGAAGCGTGTTTTAGGAAGAGTTAACACGGGAACTGAGTTCTTAAGTACGTTAAAAAAGAGAAACTTTATTTCAGAAGACAATTAGTGACATTTTTCAGTTTAAAAGTAAAACAGGTTTCATGGTTCCTTTCTTTATATTTTGTGGCTTATTTTATTTATAGGTTAGATTAAGAATCTAGGGAACTTGCCATTGCATAGAAGTGGGGAAGCTCAATAATAAAAGATATTAAACAGGAATTTATCCCATGAATCAAGTGAACACGTTAAAACAAACACAAGGAAGACATTTTTCATTTTCTTTAAACTGTACACTGTATATTACCTGGCAATTATCCACATTTGTGAAAAGGTACTAAATACTTTTTTCTGAACTTTTGAGTAAAGGTCAAAGCCAACTCTTCAGCAAATATTATTTGCCACTGTGCCTTACTATCATTTTTTAGTGCTTAGGTGTAATTTACTTTCTTGTTAGACTTTCTGATTTTGTGCCAAAGAATAATCAGAATTTCGAAATATCTACTGAGCTCACTGTGTTGAGTTAAAAATGATTAAAAGTGGCATTTTTGGATTCATAAGGACTTCAGGGGGCTGTAACAAGATCTGATTTCCCCTGAGGATTACGTGACAGGAAGCGCTACATCGTTCACTATTGATTCTGACATGCTGTCGATGTGAACCTGGACGCGTTTACCTTTATCATGTCAGAAATAAAGTTAACATTTAGGATTTTTCAAATTGCTTTTCTGTCAAATCCCTGTAGTAAAGGATTTTCTCTGTTTCATGATCCATGTTTTATGCCTTTAATGTGACTTACTCTGTAGCAAACGCCAAAAGGAGAGATTTAAAGCTGCCACAGTCGGGTACGGTGGGTGATCGGTGATAAGAGGCAAAAGATGTGAGGTCCTGACATCCATGTCTCATTTAATAAGTGATCTGAGGCAGGGCCACAGCAGAGCACCGACAAACAGACAGGTACATCAAAGAACTCGGGGGTACTAGCTGCAGGATGAGATGGAGCCATTGTGGGATCAAAGTGTTGGAGAAAAAGAGGAAAAGAACCTGTAGTACCCTATAGAAATGTAATCACGCGACAACCACTGCTGCAGCAGCAGGTTTCACATGCTTACAGCTCTGTTCTAGGCATCTATCCCTATGATGAAAAAGACTTCAATCATATGCGCTCTCTGTGTTGCATTACATTGACAGTCACCTTACCTTCTCTGCAGGATAAGGCTTGATGCTTTGTGTGTGCTTGTGTGGTCTGGTTTGCATTATATTGGTGAAAAACAGCCTATTTAATGACCCCTATTCTTGTGAGGACATTTTCCCCCTGCTTTTATACAATAAAATAAGCTGATTTTACTACTATATTACCACTACAAATTGACACTGGGAAGCAGTCAACCTATCATTAATGAACATACTAGGGTTAGAAAATTAATTTAATTAGGGAACATGCTGGAGATTACCTTGTTTCTTGGGATTTAATGCACCAGTAATATGCTAAGTACTGTATATAAATCACTTTAACAATCAATGTGAAGGAAAAGAAAAAGGGGCATAAAATCAAGTTACCGACTGTTTCACAATGCCCATTTCTTTATTATTCATTTGTAAAAGAATACATTTTGTTAATTTTGTTTGTCTGTGCATATTTTCATATTCTGGCAGTCAATCAGACGTGTGAAGTCACTCAAGAACTATTATCAATGTCTCTGTGGAATTTGTCACATATTTCTCAAGGTAACCTGCTTTCACGCGCGTATTCATGTCTCTGTTTCTCCCATGACTGGAGCCACAGCAGAACAGCGTGCAGTGATTAAACCAGTATGTGTGTGGTTAATAGACTGCAGGAGCCAAGCAGCAGTCGGACCACGGACAATAGCAGGAAGAGACCACAGGGAGGGGGCTGCCGGTCACCATGACCCCCTGGATATTGTTCTGCTGCCCACCAACATTTGAAGGATGGAGAGGAGGAGTGAAGGACGGCATGAGGAGAGGAGGGTAGAAGGACAGAGCGCAACGATGGTGGTCAGAGGAGAGTAGGAAAAAGGAAACAGCAAATAGGAAGATAGAAAGAAAGAAAGAAAGAAAGGGAGACAAGGCAAAAGATTATAGAAAAGACACGCAGAAGACAAGCAAGTGTGTTTAAGGGTGGACAGAATCATACAGGAACGGTAAATGTGTGTGAGTAAATACTCAATGTTAAATGCA
>MDSQ01000490.1_pt1 | contig 10301 bp, 7 predicted proteins | sample 1008251 | NCBI WGS metagenome assembly MDSQ01 (sample SAMN05526597, study PRJNA338239) | gut metagenome | isolation source: Hindgut content | host: Naso unicornis | place: Saudi Arabia: Red Sea | collected 2016-05
TTCCTCCACTTTTTCAATATTTATTTTTGTCTTCCTCTTTCTTTGCCTGTTTTTTTTTTCCTCAGCAAAGCAAGAGAACATCAGAAAGAGGACTGAGATATGCATCAAAGAGAATCTGTGAGTCTGAGAAATGCAGAACCACCACAGGAGACACCAAATAAAGACATTAAAAAGCAACAATGTGGATGTAAAAACAACCTTCCACGACCACCACCAGAATCATTAACTGTCTGTGGCCTTTGAAGATTACATCTTTTCAGACTTTCTGCCTCACTTGGGAGTGTGACTCAAATAAAGCTCCGCATCTCTCTCATCACTAACTGGCTCATTATTATCCAGTAAAAAGGAAAATGCAGATAATTGAAAGAGCTTATAGTTGAAAGAGTATTTCTCTGTTGTGTGTAAAACTTGGCAGCATGACTTTAAAATGAACTGCTCTGTTTATTACACATAAAATGCTTTTCACATTAAATAAAATCCCCAACCAATTAGTCATTCCACTGTATCTCCTGTTGACTATTGAAAATCAATGTTTACCACTGCAATAATAAAGTTCATCCACCGGTATTATCTCTGAAAATCAATCACCATTGATCTGCCTTAGAATTTTTACACCAGGCACAAAAAAAACAAAAAAAACAAAACCATGATATGCTTGATTTTGGACTCATTAACTGACCATTTCACTACACTTAGCTTCTCACACTGTGGAGACCGACGGAAATACAAAAGCAGCTCAGCTCTTAAAAAGGAACAAATGTGCCAGCAGTTGTAGTAGGATAACATGGGCAGGAATAAGATTCCAAGCCTCACCAAACAAAACCAAAAGGAATGAAGTAAATAAAAAAAAGACAACAAACAGAAAATAAGGCAATTAGAAGCAAGACAGCATGTCCTTGGGCGGCAGCAGAGTGTTTAGTATTTCTAGGCAGCATTATCTCCAACACAGGCCGCTTTCAGCAATTCAAACACAACTATGTTCCTGAGCAGGGACCCGTCGAGCAGAGTGCGCCTGTTGCTGCGTTTGTGCTCCATCGACAGAGGAGCTCAAGGCTGAAGACTAAACAAGCAGGCGCCCCAGAGTTGCACCATGTTCATGAGCAGCTCGCACAGATACAGTGACAGCTCTGCAAAATGTGAGTAATGGACCCTTATTTAGACGAGGCTGCCCTTGTACTGCATTAGTGACAGAGAAGATAAAAAGCTGTAGGTTAACAAGAGCTCAGTGTTGGACACAAGCTCGCCTGCTAACCTTGGACAGAACGGCATGTGATGGCTGGATCATCACTGTGCTGATAGTTTCTTGTGCAGTGCTGTCGGTAAATTAGGCAGCAGGTGTTGTTGGTAAGGTTCCAGTTGGGGAAGGTGTGTCTGCATGCATGTTTGTGTGTGTATTTATGTGTGTGTGTGAGAGAGATATGAGAGAGACAAGCAGTAAAATCAGCAGCTGTGGCTTGATAAAAAAAACAAAAACAAAAACAAAAAAAACAAGAAAACATTGAGTGTTCTCTATCCACTAGATTTTATTAATAAAACATAATCATACAAACAAAAGTGTGCAGTGTGTGTTGTTGCAGAAGGCTTTTGAAAGACTAGAGGTTTGGGGGTTTGTGTGTGCGTGCAACTAAAAGAGAAGAAACCCCCAGCAGCCCCTGAACCTGTCCGACTGTGAGAGTCTAATTTATCATGCAGAGGCAGCAGCTGCAGCTCTTCCCACTTTCCTCTGACACACACACACACACACACAGATACAATATATACAAAAACATTCCTGTTTTAATTTTCAGGAGCATTTCTAAAAAGAAAACAAGCATAACATCATTCTTAAATTTGCCTCATTTTTCAACTGTGTCACCCTTTTGAATCTTATGCACTTTTATTGCATTTTGAATTTTACAGTTAATTTGACAAGACACTAGAAATAATTCTAGGGCTTATGATAGGATTAGCTGATAACTGTATTAATTTGGTGGACACAGCACAGACTTCTCACAGTGAAGCATGATGAGTAAAGGAGTCGATCCACTCACATCATGAAAGATAGTTAGCCCCTGTCCAGCGGTGTGCAGCGGCGGCTGCTGCTGCTGCTGCTGAGCCCGAAGGTGCTTCTGTTTGGCCGACTGCAGGCACATAGTGATCATCTCCGTACAAGCCAGCATCTCTGAGACGATTCGAGACACACCGTGATCACTCAAACTGTTGACGGGGGAAAAGCTGAAGTAAAGTAACGTTCGGAGTCTGGAGGGGAGGCAGGCTGCAGGCGCGACAGATATCTAGTGAAGCAAAAGCAGGCGGGGACTCGGAGATGCTCTGCAACTTTGTGGTGCGCCGCTGAGCGGAGATGCCAGCCTCCCTCTCGCTGGAGCCGCTGTGATTGGCTCGTTTATCTGCGCCGTGCATCAACCTCATCAGGACCAAAAGCTCCTGAGCCGATCATAGCCTCTAGTGAAGGATTTTGTAAAAAGGCACGAACCAGAAGTTAACCTAAATGTCGTGCAAACGTGCGAATCAGAACTGTTCTATAACCGAGTATGATGCACGCAAGGACACATCGTTTATCAGCTCTTGGGTCAGTGAACTTACACAAATAAAGATGCACTGGTCGCTTTTCATGCATTTTAGTTTAATGCCTAAATTAGACTTTGCAGTCAGCCTAAAATCAAAATTGAATCTAACGTTTAATGGTGTTATTATTACTATTATTATTATTATTATTATTATTATTATTATTATTTAATGTTAATGATGATGAATTGTGTAGATGCCAGTTTTGAGCTGTAAAATTCCACCAGAGCAATTTTTAACAGACACTGCCATCTGCTGGATGTTGGAAGTCATTGTTTTAACTTAAAAAAACAATAAACAAAACAACAACAAAAAAACCCCCTTTGTTTTTAGGCTATGGGCCTATTCCATTACATCAGCAAACTCATAAACTTATTTCACGCCGTTTTTCTGTAATAACTGAACTGAAGCTGAAGCCTTTCAACTAAGAGCCATGGGACCCAACAAGAAATAGTCTGTCAATGGTCTGGAGTTATTTTAAGAAAGAAAAAGAAAATCATATCCTAGGCAATCAGATACTTAAATGACATATGTTATTCATTTAATTGTTTTGATTTTAGACGGTTTAAAATCGCCATCATAAATTAGAGACTGGAGTTGGAGGCGGAGCGCAGAAAGTCCGGAGCGCCCCTTTAAACTTTTCTCTTCCTGAACTTGACTCAGTTTCGCTTTCCGTTCTTGTTGTCAGCGACAGAGTGGTGAGACAGAGCTGACAGCAGAAGCGAGCAGGTTAGGTTTTCGCTTAGCCGTGAATTTGTTCCCACAGCTGTAACTTTCAACAGCCCTCAGCATTAAGTGGACCGCAGGAAGAGTCGGTTTGTTAGATGCGGACTGGAGCGTGACAGCGCGACCTGACAAGGTTGGTTGTAAACTTTGACTTACAGACGGTCTGTTGTGCAATAACTGCGCTGTTTGTGTGACACACATTTTGAATTTTGTGTCGTTTCAGGTGTAGCCCCCATTATGGCTTCTAAAGTTGCACCGACAGTCAAATTGACAGAGGGTGAGCGAGCGATCCAGCGCGGTTTCGATTTTCTCATAAGTGATTTTACAAAATTCCAAGTAACATTCCTTCTCCCAACCCACATTCATTTAACTGACTTGTGTCCCAGTGAACATGAAGCTTTTTTTTAATCGCCGATGTTGCTGTTTAACATTGAATTCTATCTTAAGTGTTTCATTGATAATGAAAGTGAGTCATTAGTTTGGTTCGTCACGTGAGTTCATGGAATTGTATTGTATGGATGTGTTTCCCTGCTCCCTGTGCAGCCGAGGAACTGGCCCAGGCTCTGAGTGAAGCCCTCAGCAGCGGAGACGGACCGGAAGCGGTCAAACTGTGCAAGAGACTGGCGGAGCTCTCCGTCCCCGTGTCCGTGAGCATCAAACCGCAGGCCTACCCTCAGGACTCCGTCAGGTGGGGACAATCACGTCTACACAGCACGTCTCTGTGTGAGACTTCCACATTTTAGACAGAAGTTCATGCCAAACTGTTTTTAAATTGAGTGAATGAGTGAATGAGTGAGTGAGTGAGTGAGGTCGGTTTTCAGCTGGGAAAAAAACAAAACAAAACAATACAAGCTTCAACAGAAAGACTCAACATGAAAAACCACAGTGTGTGCACGCATGCACTCTTATCTGTGTGGTTGAAAGAGCTCTGATGAATTATTATGTTGTCATCATGCAATTAAAAAAAATAAATAATAATAAGTGGAGGCTGGTTCTGCTGTTTCCTTTTCCATAGGCTGTGGGTCGGAGTGGAGGATGGCCAGTCAGATAAATACATCCCAGTCACTGTAGTGGTCTCCTCTGACATGACAGTTGCACAACTCAAAGAGAAGGTACTGATGTGTCAGCAAATACTTGGAGCCTTTTTATGATCCTACTTTTATATCTGTAATTTCTCATCAACTTGCACAACCACATTTGTGATATGAGCCATAAACACTGAACTAAGCGTGTCCTGTTAAATCTGACCTTTTGTTGTCTCATCGCTGTTTCCTTTTTGTGATCAAACAACTTTTTAATTCGGTAGAAGATCTTTTGTTCTCTGTTCGTGTTTGAAGTTTTCTAATTTTAATGCCATTTTTTGTTAAAAAATGTAAAATATGCTACCAATCTGTCATGTATAGGTTTCCTGTGTGGCTTTATTAACATGTAGCCTACAGCACATACATGCTTTTTATCATCACTGTCATGATTTTTAGGGTTGTTCTGTTATCAGTGCCATTACAAGGAAATGCCTGTGATACAACTTAAAATGCTGCATCGGGTATCCGCGAGTACACTATGCACCAATCCAATTTCACTCTAAGTATTTGTTGCAAACAGCATTCTGTACACCTGTATGTTTAAAGCACGTGTAACCAGTATCCATATACAGAATCAGCTGGTCGGATCAGATGAAACACAAAGTTTAGGTATTATAATGGATTTCAAAAAGGGGAAAAAAAAAACAATATCAGAACATCTTTAACAAGGTCTGATCTTTCTTTTCATTCAATCCACATAAATGTTGAATTTTGAAATATTGTTTACAGATATGTATGTCTTCATGTAATTTTATGTCCACAGATCAGCCATGACTTCGGCTTTCACCCCTTGCTGCAGCGCTGGGTGATCGGAAAGCGGCTGGCTCGAGACCGGGACACGTTGTACAGCCACGGCATCCGTAAGAACGGAGACCAGGCTTTCCTGTTTATCCTCTCTGCTAGTGCGGCTAATCTCACACGACAGCAACACAAGCTGGATGAAGAGCAACAACGCTTAGACAGTCAGTAACAACACACACATCCACAAACAGATCAGTGCTACAAATAACTCTTATTTCCTTTCTTCATTTTGTAAATTTACATCAGTCAGCAATATATTTTAATTAGATCAACATTTTAGTTTATTTAATTTAAAAACTTGAGTTTTTTCCCCCTAGAATGCAAAATGCATGTTTTGGTTAATTTCCTAAATGGAAGAATTTTTTGTGGCCTAGGCTGCAGCCCACCTTTAAAACCACAGTTGTCCACCGGGGGACACACATTTGGGATTAATACTAACATAAAAGGCAAATTGGTCCAGCATTTACTATCTTACAGTGTTTGCTGTGTGACAGGGACAGTTCTTTGCTGTACTTAAATTATACTGAGATTCAATACCTGACTTAGTCGAATGGAATGATTATCTATTCTTAGACATCCTGGAGTCGATGCAGCTTTTGCCCAGGGGCTTGGGTGGAGGTAGTAGTGAGAAGATAGCCCCTCCCCCAGAGGCTCAAGACACTCCTCCTGCTCTGCCTCCTAAACCTCAGGTAAGAATACAAAGTCTTTATTACGCAGTACGTCTGTGGTGTTACTGTAGGTGTGCGCATGGAACAAAAATATGCATGTCTGTGTTTGTGTGCAGCTGGGCTGGGCCTGCACCAAGTGTACGTATTTGAACAAACCAACGCGTCCTGGCTGTGAGATGTGCGGAGAGGAACGGCCAGAAGATTACAGGGTGCCGAATCTCTACGAGCCAGACCAGCAGGAGATTCAGCGAATTCAGCAGGAAGAGCTGGCCACGTTGCAGTATGCACAGGTAATCAGGATGCCTGAAATTCTTGAAGCGTGAAGATAGAATTTATATCCAAATTTAATAGAACCCAGGTCACCCAGAACCATTAATAGCCTATGTGGCTGTTGTGTGGTCACTAACCAGCAATAGTCCTGCAACACAGTGCAGCTGGCAGCTGGAGTCATCTTTATTTTTTTTAAATTTACACAGTGTGGCCACATTTTTAGGTATTTCGGTATCATTGATTCCAAATTCAGTACAACTCTTCCCTAAATTCAACCTTTGCAGTGTTTTATAATGTTTAGTGTTTGTTGGGATGTTTAACTTCAATTCTGTGTGTTATTATCAAGGTCATAGTTAAATCTGGTGTTGTACAGGAATGAGAGCTGCCATTATCGGTTAAAATATTCAATCCTGATTAATTGCATGATTGTCCATAGTTAACTTGTGATTAAATAAACTGATATTTTTCATTCATGAAAACCCTGCAGCATGTTCTCATTTTAGAGAGCACAAAACTGAAACTTGATCTGTGGTGATCTAAGTGCTCTTAATGCTCATCTTGGCACTGTTGTACAGAAGAGGGCGTCCATTATTTAAAGTGAAACTGTTCATGATGGATTAAAAATGCAGAAACAACAGATGACACTGCAAAACAAAATTGATTCAAATATGGTGAGTAAAATGAAACATCACCGCAAAGTAAAGCCCATAAAAACTTTGTGGATGCTCATGTAAGCTGTTCGAGCTCCATTTTTAGGACTCTTCTGTTTCAGCCATCAATTGTGACAATTTGTAATGAGTCTCTGTACTGGGATTGACATCACCCCACTTTGACTGATGAAGGCTCAGCAGGAAGAACGAGAGAGAAACTACTTGAATTTGTTGGCGACGGACGATCAAAACCTTATCACCAACACCACAGAGGTAGACTGTCCCATCTGCTTCTCCACCCTGCCGCCAGGAGAGGGCATCGTGCTCCGGGAGTGTCTGCACAGCTTCTGCAGGTCTGAAACAGTCACAAATTTATTTGCACACGCATACCATCATCTACAAAATGTGCTTAGGATCGTATTTTATCCACGTTTACGTTTATGTTTTTCTCATGTTTATTGTCGTTCAGGGAGTGTCTAAAGGGGACAATACAAAACTGCCGAGATGCAGAGGTGTCCTGTCCTGACAACTGTGAGAGCAAGCTGCTGGACCGAGAGATCAAAGAGGTAAGGGTAAAACTGGAGAACCACAACTTGTTGGACAGCATACAACAAAAATATTAATTATAATTCAAAATGTTACGTGATATGTCTGAAAAAAAAAAACAGATATTCTTTTAGGTTTGGGGGGGCTTACGGAAAATTGTTAAAATTGAAAGTTCAGCTATTTGTAATGTAAGTCTAATATAATATAATGTTTACTGCGTGTCTGTATGTCTGTGCAGCTTCATTAGACTAATAAAAAAAACAAAGATTTCCCATTTCTCTTTAATCCTGCCTTAAAATGTAAAAAAAAGAAAAAAGTGGAATAGAAGTTAAGTAAGACAACGGGCGAGTCCTTTTTCTGTCATCCATAGGACAATGTGACATAAAAGCATGTGTTTGTCTTAATTATCAAAAATACAATTTGAGTGAAATTGAAGGATTTCACCTCTCATGTTGTTGACCTTTAGAAAACAGCAGATCAGTCAGTGAGAGTGGGGATGAACTTATAGTAATAAAGCTGTAAGCACTTAGTCAGATGTCAAATCCACACATTTTAAAGTAATTTTTCTGAACTCCTCCTGAGAAGAAATAACCTGAAGAGCCTCTAACAGAAAGCAAGAAACACATTCTTTATTTTTCCATAAAGATAACAGCTGTACAGTGCATCTAATTCTCTTTCTCCTCCTTGTGTTATCTCTGTATGATCCTGCTTTCAGCTGCTCACAGAAGAGGAGCACCAGCGCTTCCTAGAGTTGCGTCTGATCATCGCGGAAAGCCGCTCCGAGCACAGCTTCCACTGTCAGACTCCCAACTGTCGAGGCTGGTGCATCTATGAGGATGAAGTCAACGAGTTTAACTGTGAACTCTGCAATGAAACCAACTGCATTCTCTGCAGGGTAGTTTTTTTTTACATTCACCGTATGAACTGACCAAGTTTTTTTTTACTACATTGTTATCGTAGAAGCACCAAACGTAAAGGAAGTTGTGTTTGTGTGTGTGTTTGCAGGCCATCCACAATGGCATGAATTGCAAGGACTACCAGGATGACCTCCGTATCCGGGCAGAGAATGACCAGGCGGCTCAGCAAACTAAGCAGATGCTTGAGGTATGTCAGCCTCACAGTTGTGTGTTAACTGTGTACAGGGGCGGACTCCTGATCCAGCTGCAGTCTTTTTGACAGTACACAGTTGTGTTGTCATTAGAGCTCGCAGATCAGTGTCTTTTGAGATATATGTTCACTAGCAGTAACGGCAGTGCCACAAAAAAACTGAAAATAAGACCACTTCCTTTGCAGCATCACAGTTTTGCACCAGTGCAACACTAAGCACACATCAAACCAGTGTGGGAAATTCTGAAGGGTTTTAAATGTAGCTGAGTGTTTCAGTAAACTACAACTACAACACTGATAAGTTGATTTACAGTCATTAATTAAAATAAGCTGTGTATTTTGATCTTGTCTAATATCCTGTAAATATTTTCTATGTATTATGAGTAGAAACAGATATTTGTATTGGAGTGTGTACTGGATTCACCTCTATGTACAAACTGGGAGGGCTGGAGGAGAGTTTGTTTTCATTTATATTCATATTAAAGCTGGGGTGGGCAGTTTATCTTTGGTGTGATTGCACAAACATTTCATAATAAGCTTTCAGCATATTGTAATTCAGGTGGTCTGAAAGAACCCCACACTTCTGCGCCTCTCCGTGGCTCTCTAGTCAGACTTTCACAGGGTATTTTAAGTCAGTCAAGGGAAATTTCATAGAGCACGTCTACCTATTTGCTGCTCTACGCTGCGCTTCTTAGTGACAGGTGACGTCACTACGAGCTGATTGGCCATTGCAACAAGCGACATGCGTTACGCTCTAAAACTGGCCTCTGCCGACAATAGTGTCTGCAGGCGACACTGTCAGCACGCTAGAGTCTCGTTGTGAATCTTTGGTGAAAACTCGCTTTAAAGGAGACACACGAAAAAAATGATAAAACACGCGCCGGAGCAAAAACAGGGGAGGTGAGGGTGCAGCAGAGTTGCCTCTTAAGGAGACTCGTGCTGCACCTAGCTTGATTTCCAAATGTTGCCTACCACAACCTTAAGTGCCCTATCATCATTTGAGGCATATTTTCCAACATTGAAGGCTTACTGTCTTTGCTTATGGTACTATACAGGTCACTTAAATTCCTACTTCTGTTTACAAAATATTTTTTTTAAGTTCAGAAAGTGACTCTGGCTTAGTTAGTTGTATAATTACATTTTAATGCCCATTTTAACATGTTTATGGGTTGAGTGAAACATCAAGCTTTCTGTTCTTACCTCAGACTGATTCCTTCACTTTGGTCGGTGCCCAAAGCAATCTAAGATCAATATTTGTTTTATTAGGTGGATGATCGTTTACCAACTTGTAAATTTGCTGTTCTGTGTCCTCTATAAAATCACCATCACATGTCTTGAATTGCTTATTTATTAGTACTTCACTGCTGATTGGCTGGACAGTTGCATCTCCCTCTGTGGTACTTCTCTTTGCATTTTACTTGGTTTCTCTGTATCTCAAACAGAGCATGCTACAGAATGGGGAGGCCATGAAGTGTCCCCGGTGTGACATCGTTGTCCAGAAAAAAGATGGCTGTGATTGGATCTGCTGTTTGATGTGCAAGACAGAAATCTGCTGGGTCACCAAACAAGCTCGCTGGGGCCCAAATGTAAAAACATTTGCGTAAACAATGTTGGTTTTCAGAAAAGTTTTCTCATGTGTCTGAGTTGTTTATTTGACTTCTTCTTTGGTTGTATTTTACAGGGCCGGGGCGACATTTCTGGGGGCTGCAAATGTCGAGTCAACAATCAGCCTTGCCACCCCAACTGCCAAAACTGCCACTGAGGCCATCATGCTAATGGAGACTTTTGCAGCTGCAAGTACATGCACTGTCTGCAGAAAGGCGGACCTCAGATGAAGCTAACGCTGATAGCTTAGCGCTGGCTACATTCCTCTCTTTTTTTGATTT
>MDSQ01000491.1_pt1 | contig 10281 bp, 8 predicted proteins | sample 1008251 | NCBI WGS metagenome assembly MDSQ01 (sample SAMN05526597, study PRJNA338239) | gut metagenome | isolation source: Hindgut content | host: Naso unicornis | place: Saudi Arabia: Red Sea | collected 2016-05
TATTTATTGATGTCTCTTTCTGTACTTGTACTAGCACTTTTTGTATTTATACATGACTGTCTGCTTTGTACTTAATTATCCACTTTTTGCTGTTGTGACTTGTCAATTTCCCAGTTCTTGGGACTAATAAAGGATTATCTTATCTTACCAATCATTTTATTTCGCGTATGTGTCATAATGGACAACAACTGCTGCATCTCAGACGTCTCAGGACGTCCTGACAGAAAGACTTGCATGTGCGATTTCTTGTTTACCTCCCACGATGGTTTGTCAGAAGTACTAGTCAGTGGACAGCCCTTTCTTTGCAGTAACATCACACGTGTCATGAGCTGCAAAAGTTGATTTATCGGGTAACAGCATGTAGTGTGACGTGTCTCACAACGTGGCACGAATTTTGACACAGCGAACATTTTAACAGACAAAAATATCCTGACCCCGACATAAAACTTTACAAGAACATATTTATCAGTCTTTTGTTAGTCTCTTTTGTCTTGTCTTGAATTTATTTTGCTGTTGCTTGCTGACCACAGTACACATTTAAGCACTGGATTCAGTTCGTCTCCATTTGCATTCTTTAAGGCGTTTTTGAGACTCAAATAGTTGTTACAGAAGGACAGAATTTTTTTTTTTTTGGTGTTGACTTTAGTGTTGACAAGGATCTCGATTCTTTTTCTGGCCCAAATCTAGACTTCTTTGCTTTAACAGTTTTTAGGGGCTTTAGTGGTCATCATTGTGTTGTAACGTGTTCCACAGTTTATGGTCGCAGAGCTGTTTTTGTAATGCTGACACATTATGCATTTCACATCAATTTTATTGTAACAAAAACAGTTCTAAAATAAATTTCAGCCAGATCACTTGAGCTGCTTTGTTACAATTTCTCCAATTATCAGGATGAAATAACTGTTAAAACGAGATTATTTTGTTTTATATCTGAATGATGATCTTGTGACACTCTTTGAGAAATAATTAACAACACATCGCCATTAATTATGTAATATCTTTGTGTTTGATTGATGTAAAGATATTCTGATAGGTGGAAATTCATTCTGATACAACTATCTGGTATCAGATACTGTTTTTAGATCAAGAGTTTGTCTGGTTTGCGTGAACAGACAGGAGACAAGGACAAATGTAAAATGTAAGTAATGTGTTTTTTAGCAGCTAGTGGTCATGCAGATGACTGAATAAAGAATTAATTGTGGGTCTTTGGTTTAGTTTGTGAGCAGGTATGACTCTGGGAAGTTCAGTGGGCAAACAACAGAACACAGTAGCCTATTATTCTTGAATTTGCTGGTGCTTTATTCTGTTACTTAACTTTTTAAGACTCTCAGATTCCAGAACTATTCTTTTAGACTAGGCCACAGAAACAGTCACTAATAACATAGGATTAGACCGAGACAACAAACAGGTGTCCTGCATCACCTTATCTGATTTTAATAAACAGCAGATTTAATTCGCAGCTACATCCAGTCAATTGTCCAATTTCATGGGCAATAAAGTAAAGCAGCCAAAGTTAATGTAAGTGCTGCTTCAAATACTAAAACCACAATATTCGAGCTAAAAAAGAACAAACTGAAGAAAAATTTGATTTTGATTAGTTTTCCCTACATATATGAGGGTGGATAAGGTGTATAGCCCTACATAGCCCTATGTATTAGCTCTGTAGGCTATTTGTTACTGAGCTAACAGCTAGCTCTTTCTAGTAAGTTGGGATAAATAATGTTTTCTGAAGGTGAATGTGAGTCTGAAACTTACAAAAATGTTTTTAGTTTGTCTAATGAAAAAGTTCCATTTTAGCAGCCTTGAATAGCAGAAAATAACCAATGTTAGCTAAACATTAGCCTGGAGTTTCCAGCTGCTTCTAGTACAATTGCTAAGCTAGGCTGAGAATTAAATTTTCAAAAAACATCAAAGAGAAAATCCAACAATGTCTCATTTTAAAAAATTCTAGATAAAGTTAGTGGTATGCTAACAATGTCACGGTGACCGAGTTAGCATACTCGTGTTTGGTATAATTAGGAATACAGCTAACAGTGATGAGAATGTTACAACTGGCAAAGATATACACTAAAGTATGATGAAGTTTAGCTTTAGGCAGCTGGTGACAGCCGATGATAGTCAAAAAATTACCAGTCATTGGGATAATAGTGCCTGAGACTAAAAATTTCATTTGGATAGTATTTAGTATGAGCAAGTGCATTTTTAGGTAATGTAATTACAGTAAAGGGCAGATTGTAGTCACAAGTTCAGCCACTCTTGGTCCACAGTCATCAAGATTTTGTTTGACATGACATGCAAAACACCACCTGCTTGCATCAGTCACTCTAATACATGAACATCACTGCTAACAAACACACACACAAACAAGTATTTATGTCGATTCGGAGAAGGAACCAGTGAACAGCAGTCAGTGAGTGTGGAGACACAGGAAAAGGACGATCACGATCGCAAACAAACACTGACAAGGTGAGAAAATTCATGTTGCTCCATTAATTATTATGCTGAACAAGCATCAATCAGTTTAATCTATTTTACTTCACAATATTGCCTAAGAATATTTTCAGTATACCTGTAAAAACACAAATGTCAAACACGTCACTTCCAATTACAGGAACTCAAAAAGTTCAGGAAAGGTATTTAAAGTATTTAAGGTCCAAACATAACAGTGTGATCTCTTTATAAATGTCCTGATAGTGATGTCATGACTTGATGTTGCAATGATAAAACATTTGGTTTGTCTTATGTTTTCTCACACAATTTTCCTGTAACTTGTATTGACAGAAGTTTCCTGTTTTTCTCTCTTGTTCTTCATCTGTCTGCCATCCAGTCATCAAAACAGACAGACATGTCGGTCAATTCATCCTCCAACACCTCCCTCAATCCTTCACGTCATCATTGCCACAAAATGAGCTTTACCATCTTCAAAGCCTTCTTCATCAACTACATCCTCCTCCTCCCTCTCTTCAGCCTCGTCCTCTACATTGGCCTCAAACGATGGAGGAAGCAGCGCTCTGTTGCCACGGCAGCCATCATTAGCCACTCTGATGTCTTCACCTTTAACGTGGTTGTCCTGGAGCTGATCGGTGTCTTGGGGTGTTGCCTCTATTGTAGTGCTGTCTACAGTGATGATGAATTTCTAATATTAGCTGGGATGAACATTTTCTCTGACATCTCACCTGGAGAAAATCTGTTTCACCTCCTCACCTGTGTGGAGCGCTACCTGGCTGTTGTTCATCCCATCACCTACATGAGGATGAGACAGAGGGGCGGAGTCAGGATCAGAAATATCAGCATTGTGTGTGTTTGGCTGCTTTGCTTTGGAATAGTGGGTTTATATCAAAGCTTTAATTATTACGTCATCATTAACGGTCCCTTGCTGATTGGCATCTCATGTATCATCGTCTTATTTTGCAGCCTTTCTGTTCTCTGTGTTCTTATTCGTCCAGGGCCAGGGGATGAGGGCAGGAACAGGAAGTGGGTGGACGAATCGAAGCTGAGAGTTTTCCAAATAATCACTGCAATTATGGGAACCCTGTTGATGAAGTTTTTGAGCGTAATAGTAGCCTATGTGACATATTACTCACTTATTAGCTTTTTTGAGGTTTGTCTTTTGACAGCATTGTTAAACTGGCTCTCTCTGCCCAGCAGTCTGGTGTTACCTCTGCTGTTTCTGCATCGGGCAGGAAAACTGCCAGGCTGTAAACGCAACACTGAGTCAGGTTGAGATCAGAGTAGCTTTTGACTGAATTCAGTCAAACTACCTTCTATAAACGGGTAGAGTAAAAGATATTCTTGTTTACCCGTTAGAGGAAAACATTAGTCTGTATCCACTTTGAGAGAGGTCAGAAGTTTAAGGGCTTTAGATGTTTTGGACATCCAGGCTTCTGTAGGTAATGTCTTGTTAGCTTTCTCATAAGGTGGATAAGTTAGGTTAGAAATATCTGAATGATGAGGTTTAAACAAAGATGAGAATTTTTGATTTCCTCTTTGGCAAGTGTAGCTGAGGTTAATGGGTTTTGTATTATTTAGACTTCTTTACTGCTATGAACTGCCGATGTTGAAAAACAACAGTGATACATCACCATGTAGCCAAGTATTCCCACATTTTCATTGAAAACTGGCTGATGTTGATTAACACTAAACATTTGAAAAAAATCATTAAATTTACACAGATGGAAGACACTTACATTTTGCAGCTCTATGTAACTGAAAGATTTTTCAAACATAATGTAATGTCTCTTATGTATGTTTATATATATATATATATGTATATTTTATTGTATTTTTCAACAACAATACTCAGAATTTACAATGTTTGTCATAGCAACTTTTAAACAACATGAGCATGTACACACACATTAAACCTGACAGGACACACATTAACCTACACACAGGTGTTCTGGGTCATATTAACTGATTTGAAAAACCATCAGACTTCATGCAAAGTGTCAATCACAGTGTACAGAGTGTGTAATAGGTCTGTGTTAGCCCTGAGGCTACAATGTTAGCTCTGTCTTTATTAGTCTCCCAGCTAGTTTGTTGTCATATTATCTCATATGCTGTATAATAAACTGAACAAAATGGTTTCATCTGTTGTGAGTTTGTCTGAGAGGTGTTTGAATAGCAGAGAAGTGACCATGTTGTTAGCATGCTAACATTTAGTAATTAGAGCTTAATACAGCTGAGAGTGATAAGAATGTTGCTTTTTTTTGAGGGTATTTGGCCATAAACCAGTAGCATAAGCAGAAATCATAGTGTGGGTGGGCACAGAGAAATTTCACTGGGCTTACCTAACCCTAAAAACAATCCTCCTTTTTAGTTTCTGAAACACTTTTTTTTTTTTAACTGAAAAGGGGCATTAAAACTGCATCACAACTTGAACACAGCCTGGTAGCACTTTGCACACACACGCACACACACACACACACACACGCAATGCATGCAACCACACACAACAAATGCAACAAATCTATAAATACCCCCGACAAAAGTACATCTAATAAATGATAACATTGATTATTGATTGTAGACAAAAGGCTTCTATAGGAAGGAATTGAGGCTTACCTGTGCTATGTGCTGATCACTGAAATTATTTCATTAAAGTTCAACGAGTCAGTCAGTTATTTCAAATAAGATCAGAGACAAAGAGTTCAGTCTATATGTCATCATTCAGTAAATTTACATGCTCAGCTAAGTTGAACTATGGCTATAGCTCAATTAGACCATTTAACTGGACCACTGTCCTGGTCCCTGTATACAAGCGCTGAGGGAGAACCAATCTATTGTTTGACTATGCTACAGTATGGGCGGCGATACGCTCCATTCAGCTTGTTGCTGTTGGACTTTTTCTGGTTAGCACTGGGGAAAGGTCTGGCTCTACACATACTCATTCTGATATAGATGAAAAAACTCTCCGCCTGGCTTGTTGTTCTCTACACCAATCACAGTCATTGTGGGCGGAGCAAAGCTCCGGATACTACGACAATACCCATACTACCTTACCATTTAGTATGCGAGAAAAAAATGTAGAATTTCCCAATATGTAGTATGTGAAATGCAGTACACCAGAAGTACCAGGATGCTCTAGCACGTCTGGTCAGATTTTGCAGTATGCATGCCAGCATGCTTTTCTGGCCATTCTGACCCACAATCCTCTGCACAGCAGAAAATATGTCATATACATCATGTTGTGGTGCTCAGATATAAACAAAGCTGAGACAGATGACAGCGCATTGAAGTGTAAGTACTATATAAGTTTTGAGACTCCTTTGTACAGTTAATATATTATATACTATTGCTGTGCAAAGCAGTGAGAATAAATGAGTGCAAATGGTAAGTTACATTTGAACAAATTTGAACTTAGAATGGCTTAGAAAGCATTCTTACTCAACTTGTGCCCTAAATTTTCACACAAAGGCTGCAGCGGATCTAGGAGCATCAGAGTGAAAATTCAAGGCACACTATCATGGCAGAGTAGTATGTCCCAATTGTGTACCTACTGCATGCAACAGTATGTGAGGACTGCCGCAGTATGTACTGCAAGTAAAAAGCATAAGTATGCGATTTATAGTGTCAGAGGGAAACTTGTTTCAGTGAAGGACTTAAACGTGCAGAAAAGAGTCCTGGCGTTAAAGCGTCTAAATCCCCGTCATCAAAACTTGTCATTTCCAGCATGTAGGCTGCTAGCTCTGAGGTTATTATTGCTGTTTCCCGTAGCAGTGGGAACTTTGAAACAGTAATGCGCAGAAAGCGGAAGGGGTGGGAAATGTCGGGCTGCTCTAACCTTCCCAGCCAATGGCAGTCTTATACCCGCAGTGCACATCCGGTGGGTTAGACAAGGAAATATGTCACTAGGGCATGCGCCAAGCCCCTTTTAAGCTGCTGTATAAACACGTCAAATTTTGCATCTTCTACAATAATAGAAAAGTGTGCACTGTTTCTATCACTGACTTGTCTCCAAAGTTGTTTGAGCGAGGTGAGCAGGAAGCAGCAGTGCTTTAATGCAGTGTGTGGCCGTTCACCGAGTGAGAGAGGGAGGGGCTGCTCACAATTTGTCATTTATGCAATGCACTGCCATCATCAACATCACATGGTAAACAAGAAGCAAAAACCATATTACTTTTATTTTTTTTTGGTTCCGTGGTCAGATAGTTGAAACAGTATTTACTGACTGCCATTAAGAGGCCTCTTCATTAGGATGAGTACCAGCTATCATAAACTGAAGTATAAGACAAAGTTTTACTAGATTACATGACTGGATGAAGAGTCATCGAAGAACAATACATGTCTGTAACAAAATGACAAATTGAACTTTGTGCAGCTGGTGGGATTCAGAAGATCATAAGTCATTCTGCTAAGGAAGTTTTGCCTCAGGCCTTCTTCAAACCACAGCTACAGCTGATCTAATGTCCAATGTCTAAAAATTAACCTATATAATTAAGCGATATAAAGCAACTTTTCAGGTGATGTAACTCTGATTAGGGAGAGTTTTTGAACGTTTAAAAAGTTCAGCCACCTTTGGTCTAGAGTCATTAAGAATTTGTTTTGTTACATGCAAAACACCACCTGTTTTGTTCTGTCTCTCACACACGCACGCAAACACACATTTACACAAACACACACACACACACACACACACACACACAAACACACACCATTAATCATTAGACTACTGTATATTTGGAGCAGGAGCCAGTGAACAGTAGTCAGTTAGTGTGGAGACGCAGGAGAAGGACGATCACAAACAAACTCTGCTGACAAGGTGAGAAAACTCATGCTGCTCCATTATTATCATTCTGAACAAATGTCACTGAATTTAATTTGATCTAATTTCATGGCTGATTTTTCTTGAAAATATTTCCAGTATACTTTTAAAAACATTAACATGAGACACATGAGAGCTCTTCACTCGTTCTCAGTATCAATTCCAATTGTAGAAGCTCGAAAAGTTCACTACAAGAATTAAAAGTATTTAAGGTCAAAATACAATAATAATAATATCCTAATGATGATGCCATGTCATGATGTGCCACTGATCTAAAATTTAGTTTGTCTTATGGTTTCTTGAACAGTTAGAATATTGTGAGGAGTTTATTTACCACATTTTGCCTGTAACTTGTATTGACAGTTTTTCTCTTTCTCTTTGTTTTTCATCCATCCTTCATCTAGTCATTCAAATGAACAGACATGCCAGTCAACTCTTCCTCCAACTTCTCCCTTAATTTTCCACAAGCTCTCTGTATTACCCACAGAACGAGCTTTTCCATGCTTGTTGCCTTTATCTTCACTTACTACATCCTCCTGCTCCCTCTTATTATCCTCGTCCTCTACATTGGCTGCAAGCGATGGAGGAGGCAGCGGTCTGTCGCCAGGTCAGCCACGACGAGCCACTCTGACATCTTCACCTTTCACATGGTTGTCGTGGAGCTGATCGGTTTCTTATCCTTGGGCCTCTTATGTGTTAATGTCCTCACCAATGAACAAAGTTTTTTGTCAGTGGGTACATATTCATTAGCTGTTCTGACAACTGGACAGACTCTGTTTCACCTCCTCACCTGCGTGGATCGCTACCTGGCTGTTGTTCATCCCATCACCTACATGAGGCTGAGACAGAGGGGCGGAGTCAGGATCAGAAATATCAGCATTGTGTGTGTTTGGCTGCTTTGCTTTGGATTGATAGGTCCATCAGCGCTCTGGAACTTTTTTTTTATCCTAAATGTCTTGCTTGTGAGCTCCTCCTCTATTGTCATCTCTTTCAGCTGCCTGTCAATTCTCTGTGTTTTGAATCGTCCAGGGCCAGGGGAAGGGGGCAGGAACATGGAAAGGGTTGACAAATCCAAGCTAAGGGCTTTCCACACAGTCACAGCAATCATGGGGACTCTGTTGTTGAAATTTTTGGTCCTCCTGATTACTTATGTGCTGCTTGTTTCATCTGTGTTAAGCGACAGCGGGAAGTGTCTATTGGGGGCAATTGAAAACTGGCTTTCTCTGCCCAGCAGTCTGGTGTTACCTCTGCTGTTTCTGCACCGGGCAGGTAAACTGCCAGGCTGTAAACACAACACTGAGTCCAGTTAAGGTCAGAGTAGCTTTTGATTGCATTCAGTCAAACTGCATTCTGTAAAGGGGTAGTGTGAACTAAAAACATATTTACCTACCAGATGAATAGATTTGCTTGTATCCAATTTTTGCCTCTTAGAGAGCTTAAGTCTGAGAAGTTTATGTATTTTGGGCATCCAAGCATCCATAGTTAACACCTTGTTCATTTTCTCATGAAGTACGTCGGTTAGTTTAGAAATATCTGATCATTAAGGTAATAACTTTTTTGTGCGCACCAACAAAACTGAGGAGAAAATGACACTTCAACAGTTTGATGGCTTCTCCTTGGAAATTGCAGCTAAGGCTCATGGGTATTGTACTATTCAGACCCATTTAATGCTCCAGTGCCAAAGTTGAAAACTTTAAAACTGTGTCAAGCATTACCATGCATTAACCTGCAGCTGTTAAGTATCCCTGAACATTAATTAAATACATACATACATACATTTACACACTGAAAAAAGTTTTTGGCAGGCCTACATATTCTCACACTTTGCAATTCTATTTTGAATCTCAAATCACATCTCTTGTGTAGGTACAAATTGTCTTTGAATAAATTATAACAACAAAATCTCAGTGTTTGTCAGAGCAGTTTTTAAACAATGTTAGTACGTTCTGGGGGTCACATTATCGGACTTAAATAAGCAGCAGATTTAGTTCAAAGTGTATAGTATCTCTATTAGCCCTATAGCTATGTTTTAGCTCTGTCTGTATAGGTTGTCCAACTAACAGCTAGGTCTTTTATGTGAGTTGTAAAATAAACAATAAAAAACAGTGTTTTGATTAAATGTGTTGTGTGTTTGATGAAAAGGTGCCGTGCCACCAGGTCTGAGCAGCAGAGAATAGCTGATATTAACTTGATGTTCGTTAGGAGTTTCCAGCTCTACAATCTATGTGCTAAGCTAGACTATCACAGAGCTAATTATTAGCAGAAGACCACATGAGTCAAAAATTCATCATTAACTTCAAAAATTCTGAATAAAGTGAATGGTACCATGCTAACATGGTGACAGTGACCATGCTAACATGCTAGGTCTAACGTTTGGTTTACATAAGTGATGTCTGTTAGCATGCTAACATTTGACAATAAGCACATAATACAGCTGAGAGTGATGGAATGATGTTTCTTTTGAAGGACTTTGGTCATAAACTGAAGTATTTGACACATGTCTATTTCATAGTGTTACTGGATGAAGAGTCTGTGAACCCTGAATTAGCTGAATTGACAATGAATTGTAATTTGGGTGTCTGGTAATGGTTCAAATCACCAAACTCATTACGATTTAGCCTACTTTCTGAGGAAGTGTGAAATACTTCTAGCCAGGCTGACAGCTTGGCTTATGGTTAATAATGTCATTTGTATTTCATTTAGCATTAGCCAGCATTAGCATTAGACAGCAAATCTAATTACAAGTGGGTCTAAGTGATGTAAACCGAAAATCTTTGTAGGCCTATTTTAAGACTGAATTTTAACACACAGTTAAAATCTCAGTAGGCGTATTCTACGAGTTGGCCTAGATGTTCAGTTTAAAGTCAAAGCCATCTGTTGTAAGAAAGCTCTCACAAGTTGTCCTGAAAGACATGGACAAATTTGAATAGGCTATTAAGATATTTTAATTGTTCTTTTAGACTGATATTTAACTACATTGGCAAAATGACTAATGTGCTTTCACAACCTATTGACAC
>MDSQ01000492.1_pt1 | contig 10277 bp, 5 predicted proteins | sample 1008251 | NCBI WGS metagenome assembly MDSQ01 (sample SAMN05526597, study PRJNA338239) | gut metagenome | isolation source: Hindgut content | host: Naso unicornis | place: Saudi Arabia: Red Sea | collected 2016-05
ATTTTGCCCAGAACCACAGGCGTGTTGCAGAAAAGAGGCGATCTCTAGATGATTCGTCACAGCTGCAACTTTTGACCTGCACACGATTGCACTGCTCACGCCGGCAGTGTGGCTGCTCCAAGCTGTTTCAATGGACTCTGAAATAAAAACGAACTGCACACTTGCCACTCACGCATCCTGTGTGTCCCAGAGATTTGATAGAACATACACGAGTGTCATACACAAGTGTCCAAATTAGGATTGTATTTAAATTTGTTCAAATACAAGAGGGATGAGTGACAATAATCAGATGAATATTATGGCATTTTATGCCAATGTACTGTACAATTACAAGACTGATCTTCAGTTCACCTGTGTTTATTTTTAGCTTAAGCACAATTCTCTTACTCACTTTGCACAGAGCTCCAGTTACCTTCCAGTTGCATGTGGTGCTAACCGTAAATCATTTTGATAACAAGTAATTTTTTTTAACTTTAAAAAAAACAAAAAACAAAAAAAACATTTGTACATTTGATAGATCTAATAGTTACCATTTTTGTAACTTTTATTATGTTGCATCTTTTTCCAGGGGGTGAGAAAAACCATGACAGGATGATTACGTACTATTTTAACAATGGCGTGTATGGCTCGCTGAGTTGCCTCATCAATGACGCTTTCCACACCAAGGTTGAACCATACCTTCACAGGGTAAATATGAACATCAGAAGAAAGGCCATGATCAGCATTATGTCCACTGCCAACAATGTCAAATTCTTGCTTTCCGCACTATCTCAGCATGGTGACTAGTGAATAATTAAAGTTAGGTACAGTAAGGTAAAGTTTTGGTCAGGGTTCGACAGGGTTCGAAACGTGGGACTGCATTTTGGAGGGTTTTACTTACCATCTGACATAAGAAATTCATTAAAAATGGGATTTGAACTTATTGTAGCAAAATTTGAAAACAACTGACGTGGATTATTACTGAAATGTTTTTTGTCTACTCAGGCTGTTCAGAGTGGTGAGCAGAGATACTGCTCTAGTATCTTGGGTCCAACCTGTGACAGCTTTAACTTGGGGACTTGGGGCGCATGCGCACGCAGCGACCAGCAGGGAGCAGATGGCTCATTTTGTTTGTGCCGTTTACATTGATTTATGTGTTTTTAATGTGGTTTTAGACGGGTGCCGTTTTTAGCGAGCCCCTTATAACTTTTTCGTACTACAAACTCTAGCCGGCTAACCGGCTAGGCTAACCGAGCCGACGGATCTAAGCTAGACATCATGGATCCCTCCACCCTGTGGCTGGTGTTGGTGGTGTTTCATCTGACCTGGTGCATGGGACACACGCTACCGGCTCTAACTCCCACCACCCGAATTCAATACAGCAGGGAGCTTATACTTAGTTATACTTACTTATACCCTGGAATGTAGCGGCGGATCTTCCAGGTGACCTTATCCGACCTAACCCAGCCGACCTACAGAGACCCGCCTGCCAGGACCCCCCTGGAGACCAACAGCGTAAGATCAGGAAGCAGGGGAGAAGAGGTGGCGTTCGCTTGAAGAAAAAACAACCCCTCGCTCGCACCCCGGTTCCATCCATCATCCTATCCAATGCGCAGAGTCTCCGAAACAAAGCTGAGGAGTTACAAGCACTGGCACGCCACAGTCACGAGCGACACGTGTATCTTAGCCTTCACCAAGACTTGGCTACCCGACCGGGACTCGGACACTGACCTGGAAATTGGAGGTTTCGGATTATCCATCTGACTGGACAGAGATGCCCAACATCACCGGCAAGTCAACGGGCGGGGGGGTATGTTTATATGTCAATGAGCGTTGGTGTAGTGCTAAATCCATTCACGTCCGGGAGAGACTGTGCACCCCAGACATTGAGCTGCTTTCTGTTTCATTACGGCCACCGTACCTGCCCAGGGAGTTTCCATAGATATTTATTACACTCGTGTATATCCACCCCAGGGCTAATGAAACTAATGCCTGTGAGCAAATCCATCAAGTTGCAGAGAAAGTCCAACTTATGTCCCCGGACGCACCAAACTTCATCCTCGGTGACATGAACCACTGCTCATTGAGCAAAACACTGAGAAACTTCTACCAATATGTCACATGTCCCACAAGAGGCAACAAGATCCTAGACCTGTGCTATGGTAATATCAAAAACGCATTTAAATCATTACCCCTCCCGCCACTCGGAGCATCCGATCATAACTGTGTACATCTCATTACGGTGTATCGCACCGCGCTTAAAAGAGGCAAAATGCAGTACATCCAGTACAGGGACTGGAATGACAATGATGCTTGCCAGACTCTCCAGGGCCTTCTTGATTCCACAGACTGGGGAATGTTTATGGAATCTTCCAATGACATCGATGAACTGACCGACGTTGTCACAAGTTGGATTAAATATTGTGAAAGTACTGTGATCCCCGAGAAAAAGTTCAAGGTCTATCCTAACTCCAAACCGTGGATTATGAAGTCCCTCAAAATGCTTCTTCACAAGAAGAATAAAGCCTTTAAAGAGGGAAATATTTTAGAACTGCATAATTTGCAAAAAAAAATTAAGAGAGAAATCAGGGCTGGCAAAATGAGGTATAAGAATAAAACAGAGGCTCAACTCAGAACGAATAACCTAGGTTCAGCCTAGGAGGGCATGAAAACAATCATAGGGCTTAAAGAAGGAAGCAGGAAAAAGGTGGCGTTGGATAACTACAATTCTGACCTTCAGCTGGCCCATAGCCTTAATGCTTTTTATAATAGATTTGATGTACACGATTTCAGTGTTAAACATGCTGAGATCAGGAACAGTCTCTTGTCAGCCCCTCCCTTAAATCCCTTCTTTGACGAACAGAGTGTTGTCCAGTGCCTCAAAAAATGTAAACCTAAAAAAAGCCCTGGTCCAGATAATATTAGCGGGCACCTCCTCAAGACCTGCGCTGAGCAACTAGGCCCTATTTTTAACCACATATTTAATCTATCTCTTGCCCAGCAGAGGTTGCCCTCTCTCTGGAAGCAGTCCACTGTTGTGCCTGTGGCTAAAAACAGCAACCCAAAATCTCTGAATGACTTTAGGCCTGTTGCTCTAACCTCTTTGATTATGAAGCGGTTCGAAAAATTAGTCAAAATGGAGCTTGTGACGAAAACGGAAAGTCTGTTAGACCCTCTCCAATTTGCTTACAGGACCGGAAGGGGCGTTCAAGATGCAACTGTCACATTACTTAACCTTCTATACAAGCATCCGGAGGGTAGCAAAAACCATGCTAGGCTACTCTTTATTGATTTTGCCTCTGCTTTTAATATCATTCAGCCGCATGTTCTGGTGGAAAAACTGGAGTCTTTTAACTTGGATCCTTGTTTGGTGGGCTGGATTTTCGACTTTCTAACAAACAGATCTCAATGTGTTAGAGTCAATGGGACATTGTCCAGCAGCCTGTCCTCTTCCACCGGCTCACCTCAGGGCTGTGTATTATCCGCATTCTTGTATATTCTCTACACCAATGACTGTCGTAGCCATTACAATAACAGATCCATCATTAAATATGCCGATGACTCAGTTATCATCAGCCTGCTCGACGATGATGAGAATGGCCACGGCCCAATTTTTAACGACTTTCTGTCGTGGTGTAGTGATGCTTTCTTACAACTTAATGTTTCAAAAACAAAAGAGATGTGCATTGATTGCAGGCAGACTCCTCAAAATATCCAGAGCAGTGTTGTAAATGGTCAGACAGTTGACATTGTAACCAACTATAGATATCTGGGCACGATTATAGATGGTAAGTTAAAGTTTGATCTGAACAGTGACATTTTATATAAAAAGGGACAGCAACGTCTTTACTGTCTGAGAAAACTTGCCAAATTCCAGGTCGATAAGACTCTGATGAAAATGTTCTATAGCGCCTACATTGAGTCTCTCATATGTTTTTCTATTATCTGTTGGTTTGGTAATCTGTGTACCAGGGACAAGAATTCCCTCGGGAAAATTGTAATAGTGGCCTCTAAAGTAACCGGCATCCAACTGGATAGCCTTGGTCAAATCTTTAATAGACAGGTGCTCCTGAAAGCCCTATCTATTTGTTCAGATGATACTCATCCACTTAACCCAGAGTATATTCCTCTTCCATCTGGCCGCCGCTTATGTGTCCCGCATGCTACAAAAAACAGATATAAATACTCCTTTGTTCGTCTCTCAATTCGAGCGCTGAACGCCAATGAGAAATGATAAAATCATTCCATTGCCGGTCCTGTTTTAATTCTTTTATGTGCAGCATCATGCAGCACTTGATTCTTGTTTTATCCTGTATCTTCTTATCTTTTTATCATGCAGCATCTGGCACCTCATTGTGTATGCACTTTATTGCCATATTTGCACTTTTAAGGTAGCTTTATAGGCACCTTACTGCCAAATCGCACTTTATAGGTAACTGATTATTTTTATGGATTTATATAGTTGTTTGTTTGTTTGTTTTTTGTATTGTTGCATGTTTGTCTTGTTGCATATTGTTGAGTGTATATGCCTCTGTTGCTGCAAACCAAGTTGCCCTCTGGGACATTAAATAAAACTGAACTGAACTGAACTGAAGCTTTGACAAAGTGACTGACAACTACTGGATCCCTGAGTTGCATGTGGGTGACTGGCTTCTCATCAATGACATGGGTGCTTACTCTGTTAGTACAGCCAGTGACTTTAATGGCTTTGAAAGAGCACACATTTACCCTGTTGTGACAGCTGAGACGTGGCATGCCGCAAACTTTTCTCATACCTAAGAAACAGTCCGTGATCCGGTAACACTTGTGTATGAGTTGGACAATGCCACAAAACTTAACATGAGTTGCAAACATGACCTATTATAATCTTTCTTTGGTGGTCAGTCTAGGTCAGGTAAACTGGTAATATTTTGTTATGTACATGATTTCCACTGCACCTGCTATCTACTATTGGGAATTTTTTTCATAATTGAAAGTGACATCAGTGTTAAGTCTGTTTCAGTCTTACAGTGTATAACGTAGCTGTAGATTTTAGACATGGTACTGCTAAAATGATACGGTTAGCTACATTCCAGTTGTAGTAACCTAATTTTTCATCACAGCACTACCTACCAAACTGAATGACTGCAAAAGTGCACAACAGTATTCCATCCCAAAACTTTGTTATAGTTTGAAAGGGTTTATTTCACCTAAACCAGGGTTCTCCAATAGGCGGCCCGCGGGCCACATCCGGCCCGCAAGAGCCAAACATCTGGCCCGCACCATTGCACCGACCAACTGGCATTAATGCAGGAGTTGCCTATGCACACAATTCACCTTTTGGCGAGGTTCGCGCACACACATACAAACACATGCTCAGGCGCGCGCACTTATTCAGGCCCGTTGCTCAGTTATTTTGACCTCACTGCACACCATACTTTCATTACACAGAGAGCAGGAATTCCACAATAACAAACTGCACGTGTCATGCGCATCTGTCATTCAGCAGCTAGCAGCCTGCCAAAAGTAAGTCCCACATACTGACGATATGACAAATAAATAACAATATGGCCTGCAGTAAAAAGCGGAAAGTGGACCAAGAAAATCGCCAGTTCAAAGCTGAATGGACTGATAATTTTTGTTTCATTTTGCCTGATCATGTAAATGCCAAGCCGACGTGCCTCATATGCATGCAGACTGTGGCCGTCTACAAAGCAGAAAATATGAAACGGCACTTTAACACGATGCATTCTGCAAGTTTTACCTCCAACTACCCAGCAAATTCAGACCAACGCAAACAAAAAATTGCGAACATGATGGCCTCATACAAGCACTCCGTTTCAACCATGGTAAAATCAGCCTCTGCACAGGAGAACGCCACAGCGGCATCCCTGCAAGTAACATGGAATTTAGCAAAAGCTAAAAAACCATTTGTTGATGCCGAGTTAATCAAAAAGTGTGCAATAGACATGGTTGGAGAAGTTTTAAATAATGATGAAAAAAACAAGAAGAACATCGTGGAGCTATTAAAGCAGGTGCCATTGTCAGCTAACACGACAACAAGAAGAGTAGAAGTATTAGCGAAGGAGTGTTTGTCCAGTCTACTCACTGATTTGAAGACAGCAGAAGCAATTTCCCTTGCACTTGACTCGTCCTGTGATCAGACCGATATAGAGCAGTTGTCCGTTTTTGTGAGATTCTTCAATGGGAAGATTTTCCAGGAAGAACTGCTTTGCTTACTTCCTCTCCCTGGGCGCACAACTGGAGAAATCCTTTTCAATGAGCTGACCCAGTTCCTCGAGAAGAACAGCTTGGATGTGCGTAAAATCGTGTCCGTTGTCACCGATGGGGCTCCGTCGATGGTGGGACCACAGAAGGGCTTGGTGAGCAGACTTTCCACTGTTAATCCAGCGCTTCTGACATTTCATTGCATCATTCATAAATCTGTACTGTGCGCTAAACTCTGTGGAGAAATGAAAGTGGTGATGGATACCGTGACCAGACTGGTTAATTTTCTTCGGGAGAGTTCTAGTCTGCAACATCGTCTCCTCAGATCATTCCTGGAGGAAATCTCAGCGGAACACATGGATCTCTTGCTGCATAACGATGTCCGATGGCTGAGTAAAGGCCGCGTGTTGGAAAGAGTGTGTGACCTGCGCGCTGAGCTCGCGTCATACCTGTCCACCTTGCAGAGCCAAAAAGCGCATGAATTCCAGCAGTTTTTCAGCAACGACAAGAAGATGGCACGTGTTCTCTTTTTGTGCGACATCATGTCTCATTTGAATCAGCTTAATCTGCAGTTACAAGGCAGGAATCACACAGTCGCAGACATGTACGAGGCGATTGAAGCATTTCAGGCAAAGCTGAAACTTTTGGAAAGGGACATTAAAGGGAGAAAGCTGCACTTTCCGCGTCTGCGGGAGCACTGTGAGAGAGAGAGAAAAAAAGAGGATGCTGAAATGACAGATTTCGTGACCAGGCTGTCAGAAAACTTCAGAGAAAGATTTGAAGGCTCTCGTAAACTATCACATGACATCCTTCTCTTCCTGAGACAGCCGTTCACCGTGTCCGCTGACGGCCAGTGGACTGCAGAAGCCAAACGGCTGTTGCCCTCCATAGATGAGGCATCACTTCAGATGGAAGTCTTGGAGATGGGAACATCTGATGTGCTCAAAGCACAACACAAGGATGTCACAGTGAGTGACTTTTGGATCAATGTCGTTCCCCAAGATCGATTCAAAAATACAAGAGCTGTTGCAATTCTCCTACTCACGATGTTCCCCTCCACGTACATATGCGAGTCATCATTTTCATCAATGAACTCCATCAAAACCCAAGACAGAAACAGACTCTCCAACGCACATCTCGGACAATGCCTCAGGATTGCCACAACTGAATACAGGCCCGACATCCGACGGATTGCTGCGTCCCATCGTTCTCACTTCTCTCACTGAATGGTAAGTGAATCTCCAGCTCTTTCCCCCGAATTAACGATCATGAATTGATGTGTTTTTATCATATGTATAAAATCTGACCGACTCTCTCTCTCTTTCTCGGTCTGTATGTGTGTCTGTGTTTTTATTGTCTGCCAGGGAGCTTGTGAGATGCTGACAGGAATTAGTGCCCCATGGGCTTTGAGCTCCTTAATAACCCCACAAACACCAGTTTAAAATGCGAGTTTTTTTTGTTTGTGAACTGTTGTGAACTAATATTTTATACATGGGTTCTCTTAACTCTGCACGTTGATGATTTTCAGAAATGTTTCACTGTGGACATTTTACAATAGGCTAGTTGCCACTGTTCCTTTCCTGTTGAGTGCCACAACTGTTTTGAATATTTGTGAATGTTTTGAATATCAAAATAAATTCCACCTCCTCAACTCTCATTGTCTTTCTTTATGTTAGGCCTCTATTGTTGGTGGTTGTTCAGAACATGATAACCAAAACTATTACATCCACATTGTATTAATATTGTAATTAAATAATAATAACGATAGCAGCAGCAACGAGATTTATCTGTATAAATAAACTTTTCTTAGCGAAGTGGGGAAAAAAACTGGACCTGGCCCTTAGCTTGGAATATTTCACATACTTTGGCCCTTGGGGAAAACTAATTGGGGAACCCTGTGCTATAGATTAGACGCTCCACCCATAGTGGCTATACAACCTCCCCCTTTTATGTCATAGTAAAAATTATTAATAAATAACCAGATTGTTTAGCCAACACTTGAATAATTGATAATTCCATTTTATTTATGCACAATGAACTTGTTGGCTCATAATGTTTAAATTATAAATATCATTCTACAAATCTATAGCTTTATTCTGGTCTTACTCATAATTTCCAGCCGTCTTTATACAGAGAGCAAGAGAGAAAATTGATAATAATAATAATGGGCCAACTTAAAAATAGGGAGGTGGACTTTGGCATGGGTTAAACCAAGCAGAGAAATCATATCATTATGCAGTTAACATGAAGTTATACCGTAATATGTATTGCTAACAGCTATTTCTGACAGTTGATCATAATTGTCCTCGATAATAAACTTCCCATGTAGGCTGTTATACAGTTGGTCATCCCATCAGCACATTGTATTCCCAACATCATTGTTTAACAGTCGTCACACCAGTCCCAATCATTACTACTCTAATATTCTGAGTCTATCTTGGCAGTGTAGTTTATAGGTGCGCAGACTCACCCTCAATGATTTCTGCTCACCGCATATTTATTTATTTGTTCAGACAACTCCTGTATTGCACAGCTCCTTCATATCCTGCATCACCCTCCGATTCAGCCCTGGTCCTCCGCATCGGCGCTTTCCGCCTGCTGTTTGCCATCCCAGTCTGTGAAGCTCTTTTTCTAACTTTTCTTCTTCTGAGATTGTTGTTGAGATTCCCAGTGACATCAGTCCTTCGGCAGCCTCCCAGGCTGAATTGAAAGATTTTATGCCGTCAGCCAGGTGAACTATCAGCACCGCTGGGTATGGAGTTTGAAACTTGATATTCTTCTCCTTCAGCTGTTTTTTGATCTCGCTGTATTCCCGTCTCCGCCTCTGTAGTGCTGGGGAGTAATCGTGGTCCATAGATATCTTCTTCCCCTTGAACTGTAGATTTTTTATGCTCCATGCTTTTGCAATCACCTGTTGTGTAGTCTGGAAGCTCAGGAACTTCAGAATGAATGACCTTGGATGCGCGTTTGGGTCCGTCGGTTTCTGCTGTAGGGATCGGTGTGTTCGCTCCAGGTGCAGGGGGAAGTCATCAGCTAGTTTGAGGATGTTTCTAAGAAAGTTTTCGGCCCACCACACTGTATCACCGGTTTCTGAGTTTTCCATAACTCCATACAGCCGTATATTGTTCCTTCTCGTATAGTTTTCCAACCCCTCGCACCTTTCCTCCAGCAGTCTGTCCCGCCGCAGCAGGTAATCCAGTAGTCGGTCAGAGCGTGCGCCTCCGTCCTCTACCACGCCGGTTTTCCACCTCAGCCATTCTCTCATTTAGGCCCGCCATTGCCTGTTCCACTGCGGCGATAGCATCTGTCACTTTGTTCAGTTTTTCGTTGTTTTCTTTTCTGAAGGTTCTTAGTTCGGATAAAATAGTTGTGCTTACGTCCTCTCCTGATGCTTCAGTTGTAATCATTCCTGAGTGTGCGCTTTCAACTTCTGACCCATGCTGCTTGAAGTAGGCAGACTTCATTTCGTTATTTCTTGCCTCTAGCGTCATGGATCTCAGCCCTTTGGTTCGAGTTACTCATTTTGATCTTGATACTTTACTTTAGGCTTTCTTGAATTAATATATGTGGAGGATTTTAGCCTCGGGTGGACGGAGCTCTGTCTAGCGTGCAGCCATCAGGTAGCAGTCCTACCGGAAGTCTATTTTTTCTTTTAACACAGGTTTCCAAAGTGGAATACTCTTTTAAATTAACAAGCGTGCTACAAAGTTTGAGTGTTCTTACCACAGCTGCTTTAAGTGGTGGAGGATTACTGTGGCGTAGCAGCAGCAGGAGACGGGATATTGCATTTTTGTTGTTTTTTGTTGTTGTTGTTGTTTCCAGCCCAACAGTCAAAGGTAACGTCATTGCATTTTTAAACTCACTGCAGTGTAAATCTAATGCTAAGTTTAAATGTGACCAAGCCAGACATAGTTTTGCCCATTTCTCAATTGGTGTGTGTGTGTGTTACAGTGGTTGTCTGAGAGCCAGACACATGTCCACTCCTAGAAAAATTTTCAGACGTAAAGATGGGTCCGATTTGTATCGTAAAATTGACTGTGTCTGTGAATATTCTCATTCATCCAGGTCATTGTTCTCTCTGGGCAAATTGA
>MDSQ01000493.1_pt1 | contig 10273 bp, 11 predicted proteins | sample 1008251 | NCBI WGS metagenome assembly MDSQ01 (sample SAMN05526597, study PRJNA338239) | gut metagenome | isolation source: Hindgut content | host: Naso unicornis | place: Saudi Arabia: Red Sea | collected 2016-05
TATGATAACGACACACCATGGCCTGTTGTAAACTTTAAATATACTGGGAATTTATCATAGATTTGACTTAAAATGATTTTTAGTTCACTTTTGTTACCTTCCCGTTTCTCTCATTTGTTGCTCTATTCAGGTAAAACGGGTCAATTTTTGCAGCTGATCACCTACACAAGTCTGACCCTCCTGGCCCTGCAGTGCTTCATGCAGATCCCTTTCGCCTACATCCCTTCACACGGTAAAAACCTGTCACAATAAATACGTTGCAGCTGGCTATAAAAAACCTTTTGTCATGTTAAAATAAATACAAGAAAAACAGCTTTGTTCCCAGATTAATATCCATGTTTTTTTTAACAGTTAGTGGCCACTGGGAAGATGTTCTTTACCATTTGGGCATTGTAAGGTATGGGGGCACACCTGCCTATTGTTTATTTTTTATAAAATAGCAGTGCATATGTTTTAATATTCAAAAACTCTAAATTACATGTACTTCCAATTACTAATAACTATTTTACATTGCTTTCCTATCTTTCAGAGAGTGTTCTTGTTTGGTTTGTTTCAGTGCATTCTTGAGGCTTTAAACTTACATAATATACAAATGACATCTTTTATTAATTGACAAATGGGTGTAAGAGGTTTATATCCGAAGAAAGTCTCAGCAATTTGATCATTATATGTTTCTGGAATGAATGGTGATCAGTGGAGAACAAACTTGTATGACATTGTTGTGTGTTTCCAGATTCAGCTCGGTGGACCCTGGCAATATTGTGCGTCTCCTGGCCCCAGACGCAGGCCTCCTCTTCTCTTCCATCTTTATACTGAGACTGTGCAAAAAACGACTTCGCCCAGTGCCCCAAGTCAGTCTCCATGAAAACGGAATCCCACCGTCTAACCCTGAGGTAACCAGTTACAACTTTGCATTGAGTCAAGAATACACAGTGATATTAATTTGAGTGTTTCATGGATCTGGCAGGAAGTGGAAACCTCTGAAACAGAGTCTGATGACGGAAGTGACACCGAGGGCTCGTCTTTTGACAGCTCAGAGGAGACCACGCTGCCGGTTAAAACAGATCCACCACAGTTTGTCCAGAAGCTGTTAGTGTTTGCATCCGGAGTGAAGCTGCTGCTGTCAGCAATCATGAACACAGCAGGGAAAGTGGTGGTGACTTTACTGCTGGGGCTGGCAGGTACAAAAACAGCTGCTGTAAACATGCCGGCATACGGTAGTTTCAAAGTTTTAAGTTTGGTCCTTGTTACTTTTTTCTCTTGTTGTCTTTGCTTCTCATACTGACTATGTTTGTATGTGTGTTTGTGTGTGTGCGCAGGTATCATCATGCCCTCCCTCACCTCAGGTGTGTATTTTGGGGTGTTTCTCGGACTGGTTTGGTGGTGGGTGTTCAGCCGCTCCATCAGCATGCTATTGTTCAGCTCCTTGTGTGTGATGATGACCATCTTCAGCGGAGGACACCTTCTGGCTCTGTACCTCTACCAGCTGCCCCTGTCTCAGCAGCTTGTGTCGCCAGATGATGCCTACGCCAGGTACAGAAGTCAAGAGGGATTAGACTGATAATTCAATCTGATCTGGTTCTTTCATTAAATATTAGGTAACAGCTATGTTACTTAACACACAGGTTTTAATGTCACCTATCACATGACCCCAAAGCAAAACAAAAAATGATTGATTTAAGTATTTTTTTTTTTGGTTAATTACTAAATGCAAGCACAAACAGATCAGTTCAGGGTTGATCTTCATCATTGATTTTGACTCTGTACCTTGCATCAAAACATTTGCCTAGCCTCTGGCTTGCACCGAATTAAAAACGAAAAATAAGAGATCATTTGTATGTGAATACGTAAATACGATTTATCTTCCATAACTTATAAAGTAAAATGTGAAATTATTGCCATCTAAATTCACTTTGCAGGGTGTGGTCATAAGAAAAGGCATATCCTCGCTTGTTTTCACCTTTATTTAATGAATTGTCCTTTACCGTCCTTCAAGTTCTTTGATCGTTTTTTTTTTACTCTCCTTGAAGTGTAATCAAACACAACCTCATATTTATTCTCATTCCCCTACATTCGTCTCTTCTCCTAAACTTGTCCCAGGTTATTTGGAATGATAGGAGTGATCAGAACCAACAGTTCAGACCCGCACACTCTTGGTCTGCACTCACATGTCACCTGGCCAGACTTCATCAATCCTTTGGTTCTGCTCCTGCTCTACTACACACTGGTGGCTCTGTTGCACAAATGGGTCCACATGACGGAAGAGGTATTGTGTCTGTATGTGTTCATGTGTGTGTCAGGGGAGTTATGTTCAGGGGCCCAAGTTAGACATTGTAAATTTTCGTCATAAGTCTTGTGTGACGTGTACAAAAATGGCTACTTCTAGTTGCACTACTGCAGCTACAACTACTACTGATAACATATCGATGTTGCAGATATTCCAAGATGGTTTTTTTTCCTGAGTGGGAGGGAGGTGACACAATTAACAGAAAAAACACCAGTACCAGTCAGCAGAAGTTACATACAGGATATAAATGAGCAAGTCTTTAACCGTTATAAATATTTTTTTTGTGGCTCACAAGCTCCAGAAATGTATTTTTAATTCCAGGGGGACAAAGGCTAATTTTCAGTCGTCTAGGTAACGCTGGAAGGATGGAAATGTTTAATACAATTACCTCTGCCAAAATTACTACTACTTGCACAACTGGAAATTTTACATACTGCTTATGCCAATCTGCTGCTGTGACTTCTCGTGCTCTTTTCGCTGTCTCCTCTGTTGCTGCTACTTTCACCACTATTATTACGGCTACACACTGAACATGAGGGCGAATGAATGTCACACAGTATTTGGTTTATTTTAGTTTAAATGTAAAGTTTTAATAGCAGTTGTGTTTTTCAGGATACTGTTGAAGGGGAGGAATCTGAGAGTCCAGCAGAAAGTCCAGAGGCTCCTCCAAGCTTCTCCAGGGTTATGTACACCTCAGGAGATAAACAGGAAGTAAACATGGATATGTTAATCTTGGCTCACAGGGAGACTGTTAATGTATTATGTCAGAGATCAATTGTCTACTTAATGTTAGTTGGTTTGGATGACAGCATGAGCTAAACATCTGTACTGCTCTTTCACGTCAAGCCTACAAAAGTCAAGCATTTCAAAACTGGCATCTTACAATATTAAAAGACATAACCAACCCAAGATTCTCTGTGTTTTCAGCTTTTAAGCAGCACGGATGACGATACCTATCTACCTGATGAGGTAAGTGAATTTGTTGCTAAATATTGTTTTTCAAGATAAATTATGTTTTTATGCAACTGATACGAAGGTGAAATGTGAATATCGGTCTAAATTTGAAGTATGATGTGCTTTCTTCAGCCAATGATTTTATTGAGTTCCTGGCAAGATGTCCATAGAGGTGATCTGGGATCTCTGCTGGGAGGAGCAGGGTACACAAACTGTTATCCACAACTGGAGTACGAAGACAAAGACTCCCCTTCATGTGGTAATCATACAAATAAAACCTCCAAATACATGACCTTAGTAACTTTATTGCTTTCATTAATTCAAACATATTGATTTTAAATATAGCTGTCCTGAAAGTCCTTAAGTTTTTGTGTCTCAGTTCTCTCATTTCATCCATAACTTTTTCTCTTTCTTGTGCTAGAGACAGAAAGCGATGGAGAAAAGGGGGAAGAAGGGGAGTGTGAAGAGAGCCCAGGGACTCCAACAGAGACCTCGCCTCCCCCCTCAGGCCCAAGCGGCCTGGTCGTCTTTGGACGGCTGGTGCAAAAACACAGCTATGTCAGCGCTCTCATCATCATGATGGTAAACCTTAACATTTATTTATAACAGATTTAAGTTTGTTGGATGACTCTTTTAGCCATCGTGGAGGTCAACAGGAGAAAAGGAATATCTAAAATTTAAAATTAGTTGTGATGCAGGTGAAGCGTAGGCTTGTAATCTTAAATGTTACAGGCAAACTGGTGTAGGTTGATTGATTCATTTTATTTGATAACTTAATTGTGGGCCTACAGTACACAATGAGCATATAGTACTAAAATTCATCAGGATATCACAATAAGTCATCTGACTTATCTCCATTGTGTCCATGAAATGAAGTAGTAAGGTTTTCACTATCAGATCCTTGTGATGCCAGTCCCTGAACTAGCGTTTACGTATGTGCAGCCTCTCCCTTCTCACTTTCTCTGCCAAAATGCTTTAGTAATACATTTTTTTCTTGCAATGATACTCCCTCATTAAAAATGTATGTATGTATTTGTAGGTGTGGAGTATAACTTACAACAATTGGCTGACTTTCGCCCTGCTGGTGTGGTCCTGTATAATTTGGATGATGCGAGACCGACGCCGTTATGCCATGATGTCCGCCCCGTTCCTGGCTATCTATGGTACTGTCCTGGTAGTTTTAGGCTTTGTTAGCGGGCTGCGGCTCAGCCGGGCCGAGCTGTACCCCGGTCTGCCCCCTGCGGTGATAGTGGACTTTGACCTGAACAGCTACCATCCTGCGCCCTGCGTCCACCTGGGAGCAAAGGTGAGGTGGCAAAAAGATGTGAAGGAGAAGCGAACGGTAGAATAAGACATCAGTCTAGTCTGACTTATAAATTACGAATAGTTTTCTGCTTCATCCGGACTGTTTCGATGAAAGGCCATTGACAGTGGCAACTTTCTGCCAATTTGACCGGATCAGATTAAGATTTTGATTTTTAAATTATGCTTGGTGCATGGAAAAAGAAGAATACAGGAAGAAAGAAACCCAAAAATCCCCTTAATTTCCAGGATTTAAAAAATTGTCTGTTAACGTAGGATACCATCACTTTGTCTATATAAAGAAACACATTCAGCAAATTGATTCTCAAGGTCTTAATAAGGGACAGGAAGCACAACAGTTCCTGTTTGTTGTAATGAATCAACCCTTAATAGTCAATCAGAAATTTTCGTATCAGTTATTTCAGTTTGAGAACTATGCACTGACAGGTTATTTGTGCAACTTTTTCTTCTGGTACTCAAGCAGGAACGAACTGAACTTTTTTTGGTCACCAGAGTTTATTGTAGTTGTGGCAAACATATTGATTGGAACCTAATGATGTTTACTAAAGCAGATTGTAAAACTGTGTGTGCACACTGCATGCATTGTTCACTTGATATACTGTGTGTGCTGCAGGTGTGCTACAGCTTCAGCTTCTGGTTGATGTTTCGTCAGCAGCTGAAGGAGAGACAGGAGGAGCAGAGCTTAAAGGAGAAATCTCTAGATGAAGTCAAAGTCATGCCACGTAATTCACTTTCAAACTGCTTTTATGAAGATTATAGCTCTTGTGTGTGTGTGAATAACATTCTTATCCTGTTTTGCCCTGTCTTTCAAATCTTCCCTTCTCCTCGTCCTTCTTTTCTTGGCTTCCTCCATATCAGCGGAGGAAAATCAGCCATCGCCTCTGGTAGCGATGCTGATCTCAGGAGTGAAAGGGTTGCTGGTGAAATACTGGATCCTCTTCTGCTGTTCCATGTTCTTTGTTATCAGCTTCTCTGGAAAGGTATTGACAGAATTTAAAACTTTAAATATGGGAGAAGTCCTGCGCATTCCCAACACCGTCACATCATCTCTGGCAAGAATTTGGGGATATCCCACCATGGCACTGAGGGCTTACTGTAAAGTCATGAAAAAGTGTTATTTACCCTGTAAAAGACATTGCAGAGTTATTCTACTTTGGTTCTTTGGGCAAATTTGTTTTGATAATCCTTCTCCAGTGTCGTTACCTATTTATCTGCTGTTGTGGTGACCAAATTTTCCCACATTTATAATTAAAATTTCCTGTAATGCAGTCAGTCACTATCCCACATCATGCAATGCGCATTTGCCTCTGCAAACAGCTACCAGGTAAAATGCACTCTACGTATAATCTGCTATAGATAAGAAAGTGATTAACAACTGTCACCCCTCAACATTTACAGGCACACAACATTTAAGTATATAAGAACAATTTCTGCGTGCCATCCCAGAACATTTTGGGTTCAGTAGTCCGTGCAATTTTTGTCAGATTTCTTGCATGTCAAGTAAATTCAAAGTAACTTTCCATTAAATTTCATTACTTTTGACTGTGTTTACATTCTTAGGTGGTCGTCTACAAGATCCTCTACATTGTCCTCTTCCTCTTCTGTGTTGTCCTCTACCAGGTTAGTGATTTTAGTGATCTGGGCAGTAACCGATTATCTACGTAGAACTTCTGTCTTTTTTACATAAAGTAGACTGATTTAGTTAGTTATTTGGCATTGTTTGACTATTATAAACACACCGTTTCTCTGACAATGTAAGAAATAAATACATTGTAGAATAGATAACAGACTGGAATTTGATTTTAAGATTGCAGGGGTCGATATGAGGAAAAGGAAATCTGCTTTCATGGTTGAGACGGTGTTGCATAACACACAAGACACAATAGTTCCAGGTTCATGTTTCCCAGTAATGTGTCGACTCCTAACTTATCATCAAATCATTCTGCTGTTAGTTTTAAACAGAAAAACGTTCAGAATGGGTCTGGCTCTTATATAAACAGCTCATCACCATTTTACAGTTAGAGGTATTGATTGTGACTCATAAACACAAACACAGTCATTTTTTGCTGCTGTTTCCCTGTTTTTTTCTTGCCCATCTTATGTTTCTGCTGACCTTTTAGAAACACGGTATAGGCACTTACAGGAAGACCTAATGGCTGTTGAGGTGACGTAAGACGAGACAATACCATTTGTCTGTTTGGACAACATCAGCAGCACCCTGGTGTCTTACATACTGGAGTGTGCGATGAAAAGGAAACCTTGACCTTTGCCGATGTCAAAATTGCAAACTGGAAATTAAGTTACGATGAGTGTCACAATAGAATAAGTTGTGAAAATTTCTTAGAGGCAACAATGACTCAAAGATCTGTAGCTCTGCAGAAAAGGTCAGTTTTCTCTTTCCTCAGACTCGATATGACGTGTGGCGTCGGCTCCTGAAGACGTTTTGGGCGGTGGTGGTGGGTTACTCCATGGTGGTGTTGATCGCCATCTACATGTACCAGTTCAGAAGTGTGTCTGCGCTGTTCAGACAGATCATGCGCATGTCAGAGGAAGGGTGAGTTACTGTGTGCCTGTTTTGGGAATGAGGCAAGAAAATTCCTGGTGTTTACTGGTGGATTTTAGCAAGACCAGTGGACACCTCTTGTAATTCATATCATTGCACTTTTCGGACTCCTCAGTCTTCGTGACCTGGGTTTGGAACGGTACGACACAGTGGAGCTGTTCGCACGCATCCTGCTCCCCGCTGCGTTCCTATTGGCTTGTATCCTACAGCTACACTACTTCAACTCAGACTTCCTGGTTCTCACTGACCTCGACAATGTACCCATTAGACAGGCTTCCAGGTGAGATGGCAAGAAAATGTGCAGGCAGAGAAAAAATATCCCTTGCAAATAAAAAATATTGGCTGTTTTATATAAAGCAGTCCCACTCACTGATGGAATTGCCATTTTTTCTTGAATGTTAAAACAAGCACTTACTGCTTTTTCTAAGCGTACTTAATATACAACCTGCTAAACATACTATATGTCTCTGTCTGTCTCCCTTGTCTAATCCATCCTTCTCCGCACCCAGAGAGGAAGAGCTCAGGAGTTCAGTCGATGTGATATCTGAGACGTAAGAGCTGCATTTATTCTCCCAGAAATGTTTTGTTGCACTCGATGCTTTGACACTTTGTGTAAAACACGTTATATTAACTGTATCACACTCAGTTGATTTATTGCCTTTAGATGAAAACAGTGTTTGAACCACAAAGAGCTAAACACATTTTGTTTGTGAATCTCATTAGTTTGTGCAAAAATAATTCAATATCTAGTAAACTAGCCGTGGTGACGTTTTTCAAAGTTCATCACAGTAACGGAAATGTAAGGTACACTCACTGTATGTTCATGTCTCTGTAATTTTCTTTTTTTTATTTTAAAATAATTTTTACAGCGTTAAAGAAAACATTGAAAAGTTCCAGAAAAGGTAAAGCTGCTGTTATATTCTTGGTTTTGGTTGTTTAACAGATCAGTGTCTGTGTCCACAGATCAATCAAATGGATGTAACTTAGATTCACATATACTTTTTGTATTCTGGGGTTATAATATTATGAATTTATTCCTTGTGACAGCCAGTATGTGGTTACATGTTGACCTGTTTCCTAGTCTGTGTAGTTTTAATCTAGCTACGGTTTTGTGTCCACTTTTGAAAATATTTCCTGTTGTGCTCCAGACTTGTGAAGGAGCAAATGGGAAGTGCAAAAAGTCAGGAGACTTTGAACAGCATCGGTATGCTATCCTCCTCTGAGAGAGGAGTCGAGGAGCAGGAGGAGATGACAGCACAGGGTAACTGCAGCTTTAGACCCCAAACATTGCTCTGTCTCATTTTATTGGGTCAATTAGGTTACATTACAACAATATGTTTTTCATACACTGGCACCAAGTATCTCACTTTATGATTTTTTTATTTTTTTGATTTTGCCATTTTAACTTTGAAACTCTTTTGCTGTCTGGCAATTCATCATGTTGCAAGTTTATAGATGTTTTAAATTTGAATGACATCTTGTTTTTGTGACCAAAAAAACTCATTTAGACTTTAATTCTTGCTATTTTAAATTCAGTTTTTGTGTCATGTGTTCCTTCTGAGTGACACAGTTATCTCAACTTCTCACGTAAGCTGCATCAGAGCTCCAGAAGATACGACACTCAAATGATGTCTGATGTCCTTCTCCTCTCTCCAGACTCTGCCCCCAGCAGTCAGGAGAACAAGTGGGTAGTGATTGTGGACCGAGCGAGTCTGCTGCTCATTCAGGCTCTGTTAGGGGTACAAAAGGTCCAGGAGCAGAGCTGGAGGCTGCTGGAGCTCCACAGCCTCAAAATCGTGTCGTCCGGCATCATCTGGGTGTCACTGCAAGAGGTGGGATGTGTGATCAGTGCATGTGTGTGTGTGTGTGTGTGTGTGAAAGGTCATGAGTGTGAAAATGTGTCACTGCCCACTAATTTACACAATATTTTGTGCACTTTATTTTTTATGCTAATAAAGACCGTCCCTCCTGTTCAACAGAAGAATATAGAATAATACCCGCATATTGATTTACTTGCTGCTGTTTTGATGGTTATAAAAATAATTTCTCTCTCTTTATTTACACATTTCCTCTATTACAGAGGTGGTAATAAACACAGTATTTTTAGAGTTTAATAACTTTGTTGTGGTAAATTGTGGAAAAAAATCACATAGTTGTTTTTACAGGTTTCTCTGATGAACTTGCTCTTCCTGGTTCTGTGGGTGTTTGCGCTCCCGTTCCCACGGTTACGACCTTTGGCATCCAGCATCTCTGCTGTGTGGGCCTGTGTCATGGTGGTGTGCAAGATGTTTTACCAGCTCAAGGTCATCAAACCCCTCGATTACTCCTCTAACTGCACAGCCGTGAGTACCCATAACTGTGTGCAGGTGTAAAAACTTAAGTAAACAGGCTTGCAGCACAGCTGGATCACCTGTCAGTGGGCTTAAAATAACCTTTGGTGTCATTTGCTGACTTGAATCCTGCATTTGAACAAAAAGTAAAAACTTTTGTCATGTGCTCCAGGCATCATCCCTTATATTTTGACACAAGCATCTCCTCCGATTTTTCAAAATATATTTGTCATTTGTATCCCAGGGTCTGGTACCGTCCAACAGCTCGGGCCTGGATGATGGCGTGGAGCTGCGGGGAAACATGATGGAGCTGCTCAGGAGGTCTGTTCTCTACATCGAGCCTGTTGATCCCGTCTACTGGTGTGGAGCACTGCGTAAATGTGAAGGCAGGATCCTCCCCTGTCTCAGGGTACAGTGACACACCTGCCAAAGTCTAAAAACATTTTTTCTTTTATATTTCTTTTCACTCACAACCCTCGCACACAACTGTGTTTGAATTGCAATATTTGGTGTCATGCACACTTAATCAGACCAGGCTCTAATGAATTTGACTTAAAATCTCCTTTATGAGTGTGAAAAGTTAGAAGCTGAAGATTTCACACAGATGGGGACTCAGGACCAAACCATTCAGACCTGAAAAATGGACAGAGATGCAGCAAGATCACTAACTTTAGTTCAAACTGAAGAGACACATGCTGACTTCGTCCAGGAGTTTGATTTCTATTTATTTATTTATTTTAGTATCATCAATGAGAAAGCAGTGAGACAGCGCAAGAACAACCTACGTGTCCAACTCAAGGTGAATATTACTGTGTT
>MDSQ01000494.1_pt1 | contig 10264 bp, 3 predicted proteins | sample 1008251 | NCBI WGS metagenome assembly MDSQ01 (sample SAMN05526597, study PRJNA338239) | gut metagenome | isolation source: Hindgut content | host: Naso unicornis | place: Saudi Arabia: Red Sea | collected 2016-05
AAAAAAAAAAAAAACCCAGCCACTTTCAATGTAAAATTAAAGAAATTAAATAATGCTAATAAAATGGAGATACTGCAAAAAGTATGCAAAATTCAGTGACCGCACCAATTTTAGTTGCAATCAAAGCGTGACACCTTCCTGCAGGGACCAGAGCACGAAACTTGAAAAATAAACAGATTATGAGAGACAAAGCACCACACATTTAACATCACCAGCAGGTACAGAGAAAAACACGAGACATAGGGACAATACAAATCTTTTTACTTGTCGTATGTGATGGAGCTGCCCTCACAAAGTACATATTTTTACATGCAGTATGCATAAAATCGGGACTACTACTACTAATTTTCACATACTACATACTTGGACATACTAGATCTTTCTCTGGCATGCTAATATGTAGGGTAGTAAGGGTATTGGAACACAGCCATACTAACCAGGTAAAAATTACATAATTTGACAAGATGGGATTTGTAAATTGTGATGGTTTGATTAAGAAAAAAACATTCAGCTGTTTAATGGATTGTTCAATTGATTAAAACAAAAGCAGTCAAGCAATGAAAGAACGCAGCTCTAACAGAGTTATTCTCTCAGGTATATGCCTCATGACAATTTGCCAACGGCATTCAGAGGAAAATCACTTCATCAAAGCACTGATGCATGCTGGGTAAAAGAACCAGTTAGGAAATTTTCATTGAGTTCCTTTAAGTGCAAACACCCTGTAGCACTATGACACAAATCAATCAACTGTGGGTTTCAAGGCTCATCAAAGTGCCAAACAGTTTCTTAAGAAGTTCAGAGGAGCCTAAACACAGTCATTAGCCACAGTGATACTGACAAGACGGTGACAGGAAGTGGCGGGCCAGGAAGTAATGACTGCAGGTGTGAATGCTTCATTAAGGTGTCGTGTTTTACAGATAAGGGCCACTGGCTGCCATTTGTCTAAACTAGGTTCCCATAGTTACACAATTAAGAAGATTATTTTGTCATTCATACTGAACAATAAGGGTAGCTCATTCTGTAAGAACAAAATAAGCTCTCCCAGTCAAAAGTTAACTGGTTCAAATCTTGGTGGAAAAATATTTGCTTGTTAAATGCAACTTTTTAAAAAGTGTATGTGTCTCGGTAATGACAACACTGCATGGAAACATGATGAATGTCCCATGTGTTCTCTGGCGTGTTTTTGTGGAGGATTTCCCTGAAGTTTTAGTCAAAGTTTCAGTTTAAGTTTGAGTTTTTGACATTCCATGGAATGAAAGATTAATCGTGAAAATAATCGTCAGATTAATCGATAATGAAAACAATCATTAGTTGCAGCTCTGGGTTAGACTCAAAGCAGTTGACCAGTCTATAACAATAGAAAACATGCCGAAGTGACAAACAAAATTTTGATCCATGAGGTTTGTAATATATTATTTATATTACGAGGGCCATGTGAATTTTATCTCAATGGCTGCTGAAATGAGTCCTATCCTGTAATTTTAAAGTGTACATTAAAAAACTAATAATAATCTGACTTGACAAGTATTTCTGGTGCCAACTGACTAGTAGACTATGTGCGCGATCCCCAAATACCTGTTTCTAATGCCTGAAGAGTCAATGTTTCCATGTCATTTAAAAAAACAGCAAACACTTGGAAAATGGGGCAGGACTCTGTGTCACTATGGCTAGAATAAAATAGTATTATCTAGCAAACTAACTAAGTGATTTATGGGGCAAACCTTTCTACCGTTACTCCATGTCAAAACATGTATGAACAATTGCTTCAGGTGGACAATAGCATTGATTTGCCATAACAATACATGACAAACAGATATAACTGTAACACCCTCAAGTCTTGACATCGTATATGACCCAGAAGCTGAACAGGAACCAACCACAGACTGTTGGGAGGCTGACTGAGGCTTTCTGCTGGTGTATTTATTCACCCGTCCCTGGTTCCCTGAGGTGACCGATGGACTGACACCAGGTGTGTATGGGTAATGGAATCAGTCCCAGTGGGGGAAGTATGATAGAGGAACAATAACACAGGAGTGCTATCAGTTGACTGCTGCTGTTTCAGCTCTCAGCCCTGATCTGCCTCAAAGATTCTAGGTCAGTAGTGGCTTTTTAAAGATTTGTTATGTGCCTCCAAGGAGTTTAGTGCTCCTAAAAAGGCCCGCAGTGGCACTGACACTCTTCATTTTCAATCTTACTTTGAGATACCTTTTACTAGTGTACTAGTTTAAACACAATATCCAAAAACTACTAAACTAAAACATTAGACATGTTTATAAACACATAAATGTATAAAACAATTGTTATCAAATTTGTGATGATACAAAGGCAGTAAATCTGGATGTTTAATGCAGTTATTCACTAAATAAAACCCTATAAACAATACGGGGGAGGTCTGATCGATACACAGGGCAGGCGATTATAATAAAGATTAAAGGCATTCACACACCGGGTGCATTACAAATAAAAGACATGAAAATATGAGTTGTTCTGATACCAATATTTCAGACTGAAACTAATCACACTGACAGCAACACGAATTTGCAACAGAAACACAGAAATACTCATTTGTGAAAGAGTCCCGACAGTTCACTTCACTACAGCAGAGCTTCCTGCCTCTCGCTGCCGAGGATGGATGCGTTGCCCTGACAGCAGCTGGCACGAAGCATCGGGACAGACAGACGAGAGGCAGCTACTTTTCCACAAACTCTTAAATAGTTACAGATGTTGTTATATTGTGCTATGATTGAGATTCTGACCCACCAATGCATCGTGGAAAGAGACAAATAGACATTTTTTGCTTAAAATCACATCACATCATCACTAACCCTAACCATAACCCTCGCTGCTGAGGACAGATGCTGTCGCCCCGGCGGGAGCCGGCACGAAGAGTCGGTAGACAGATGAGTGGCAGCTACTTTTCCTGAAGCTGTTAAATAATCACACAGGTGTTGTTACATTGTGCTGTGCGTGAAACTGAGATTCAGTCGCTGTTGATGTTGTTGTAGGAGAGGGACGTGCCGTCCGTTCCACACAAGCATCATGATTGGTTCATGCCTTTGTTTGCAGTGTGAAAGCTCACAATAATGGACCTCGATGCGAAAAATAACAGGGGTCGCTTTTTTGCAGCCAGATATTCATGTTCTGTATGTACTCATAAACAATCAGAATTTCTAAAAAAAATATTGATGTGCGAAATATGCCCATGACAAAGAAAAAAGCACCTGGTAATAAAGGCCTTAATATTGACAAATGCAACATTATGGCACAGCCAATACCATTCTTGAATATTTCCCTTTATCATGCTGATTAGTACTGACACTAGCATCATAGTCTCACTGTAGGTCCTCAACAGTGAGAACCTGTTAGATACACCCGCTTTCAAGTAATTTCATTTTTTTTAATTCTGCTATTTACGTAATATTTTAATAAGTGGTACATATGGGATTCATTAAATATATTTCCATGTCGACTGAGTCATGAATAAGAATACAGGACCATTACAATGCTGCTTTGAAAAAGTTGATGTCAACTCGTGTATGTCTGCACTGTGGTGGCGATGCTGCATCTGTGTACATGGAGCAGAAATGCGCCCTATGAGAAATTGATTAATGTGAATATGATGGAATCACTACATGGCAGGCAATGCTGATATTGTGGTGGGTCGACACAAATAAATGAAGTATGGGAAACCCTTGTGTCAATGACAGCTCCATCAATAAAGGAAGAGTATGGGGGGGCACAGTCCTCTCCTGTGCAGAGGCCCTGTAATCCTTACCAACACCCCTGCTGGACTGAATCACTTCCTCTACAAAACTATTCATGCCGTTTCAGTTCAGATTTTTAGCCCTCATGTAAATATCTTCAAAGCTGAGACTGCATTCCACCAACATGCAACAGATAATCAGCCAGTCATCTGTGTTTTGAAGGCTGACAAGAGGACAGCCCACTGCAGGATGACAAAGTCAAATGCAACGGGGGCAGGCAAGTGTCGTGATTGAAATTCTCCCAGAACAAAACCTCGTTTGTGTGATTATTGTTCACCAGGCCCGCAATGAGGCAAAAATCCATTCCACATGATGCATTCATTGTTTCCAGCCAAACACGCACCAGGCCCCACAGCAGCCACCGCTACTGTACAATGGCCCTCACCAAAAACAACTGACAGCCCCAGTACAAATATGTGCAACATCCTGTTTGAGATAGCAACGTTTAATTATGAGAAAAGGGGAGGAAACATTACTTTGTATTTTGAGGATGATACGCAGGAATTTAACTCACTGCTGAGTTTCACAAACGTGTGTTTTTGTAGGTGTGTGATATTGCAGAAGACTAAAATACCAACATATGCGACATACAAGAGATGAATGAACTAGTCTCAGACACAGTGTAACTCATAACAGGATTAAATAGGAATATGGTCAAGTCAAGATCATTCCTCAGAACCGGAGTCAGATTATTGCAGTTTGAGTCATCTTTCAACAGGTGACGAAGCAATAAAATCAAACTGCCGTTTAAAGGAGAAGTGTCTACGGATACAGGCAGCGATCCAGTAACTAAGGCCACACGGAGACAACAAACACCTGCGAGAACTGGAAGCATGGTGATGACGAGTTAAATATAATACTGAAGTCTGTGCTCACCTCTATCCATTTCTGTGCCTCCTGAAACGCGGAGTCTGCAGCTGACTCGGTCACAGGGTGATGCTGATGAGACGGTCCTATGTCTGCAACCGGACTTGCCATTGGCGAAGAGGCTCTGCCCTCCAAGTGTTAAAGCCTGAAAATGTTTAAAAGTTGCTCAGTGCCGCGTTATTCCACCCAGAATAGTCGTGAACCGCGTGAGTCAGCCCGTTCTCCTCCGTCGGTTGTAGGTGTTGCAGCAGCAGCAGCACCAGCGAGGCGAACGAACCAGTTCCTGCTCTCCGGTATCGCTCCTGTTGGAGTCTGTGGGCAGACGGCACGGTCAAGTCAGCCAGAGCCACTCACAGCGCATCCGGTGTGACGACTCAAAATAAAAGCTTCGGTCATTCAGTTTCACAGTAACACTACATTTTTATTTTTATTTTTATTTTTAAAAAAATGCATAGTCACATTTGCTACGACAACCTTTCATTCTTCCACAACTGCTAAACGTTACTGACCACTAGCGTAATGTTACCGTGAGCTACCTTACCTTTTGGTTGGCAGTGTTGATAGCACAATTTACATTAACAAGGTTAGTGTGAATTCCATAATGATTAAGTCAAACATTGAAAACACAAAAACTTTTGAAATATCATTTAATTTAAACAGCTGGTTACGCTAACGTTAGTAAGCTAACGCTGAACTAAAATGCAAACGTCTGTTAGCAATAGCTTAGCGGTAAGTTAATGTTACAACCATCAACAGTCACATTTTGTGCCGTTGTTGTAGCTGATGATATTTATATGACTTTACTCACATTAGTCTCCTTTGTAACATTGTGTAAGGTAAGTTACACAATGAGTGAACCTGGCTATCTTTCTGAGAAAACTGGCTAAAAATTAGCTAGCGTTTCAACGTCAGTAGCGTTGGCCAAACCTTACAGGTGGTTTCACAGCTCTAGCTAACGCACCGCATCTGAAGACATTTCTAGAGTCCTCAAACACTTTTACACCATGAAGAAATATTATGACAGCGGCAAAACTAAAAAGTTGAAGCCTTCTCAAAACATCATAGATTTATTTATTTATTTATTTATTTAAAAGCGGCATGACAACCGGAAGTGAACATGTTTCCTCATTTTGGCGGTACACAAACCAACGAAAAAAATATATATAATTATGTTTGGCGCAAACAAATCAGATTAATAAAGATAAGAGAACCTGAAAACTCTGAATTTCGCGAATGCATCATTTACAGTAGTCTTATTTTCGTATAAAAATAGTTCTCTTACTCTTTTGAGCCTTTTTTTCCCTGTAGCATAAGTAAAGTATAATCCGGTATAAAAATTTACTGCCCATTGGCTTCCGCTCCTTCAGGCATTTGTGTAAGCTCTTAATTTGTTTGCAAAACCGCTTTGTTTCCGGTAGTCATCTAGCTGTCCTTGCTTAACTTGACGCAGCTGAACTGACAGGACTTGCACACCGCAGTATGGTTCGCAGTAACGGCCAATCATACACAGAGCAGCGCCGCTCCACGGCTGGTTAATGAGGGCAGCAGCACACTGGGGATCCAATACCCACTTTCACTGTACGGGACACCTGAGAGAGCAGGAGTTCACCGATCTGGAGCAAAAGACATCCAGTCACTGCTCATTGTACAGCCGTTAACATAACAAAATTACACTGGAAAATGTCTTTAACTTTGTGATTAAAGTCTCAAATCAGCTCCATCAGTTGTCAAAATCAGTCCATCCAGTTGTATTTTAACTGTAGTTAAGGCCGTTTTAAAGGACAAAACAAAGCCTGTGTTGTCACATTATGCCCACTAAGACTTTTCCTGCTGATCCCTGATCATCCACAGGCTTGGTGATTTATTCTTGCTTCTTTGCTGCCCTCTTGTGGACAATTGTAGCAGTACAGCAGGCGAGAGGAGGAGGAGGAGCTTCCCAGACAGAAAGAGGGTGCCTCACCTTCCTCTCCTCTCCTCTTTTCCTCAGGCTTTCATCTCCTGGATACCAAAACCATTTCAGAGGTTTTTTCTTACTCCCTGTCACTGAGAGAAAATCATGGACTGTTTTATGGTCAGCCAGCTGTTCATTGTGCTGCTCAGCCTCTTAAATTTATGAGTGTCCGATTTGTTTGTTTGACAGGTTGCACTTCTAATCTGGACCAGCAACAGGGTGAGTGTAACATTTCAAGTGCCAGTATGGTTCTCATTTAATAGAAGTTCATTACTTCTGTATAAAAAAATTGGTTTAGTATCCTTGTAATAATTTTAAATCATGAAAATGAGTAATAGATCTGTCTAGTCTTGTTTTTAATTTGTTCCAACATGTTCTAGCATATAAATAAAGGACTGTGCCTCTACTAAAGAGGAATAAGACTAAAATCTAGAGGGGTTTTGCAAAAGATGAAAAGTTTACAGTATTAACAGATGTAATCCATAATCTGTCAGAAAAAGGTTGTTGATTTTCAAACAACATTTAATGTTACATTTTGCAATTTTCACTGTGTCAGTAAAAGCATGCTTGCAGTTGTTAAATGTCTGCAAATTAAAGTACATTTATGCAACCGCAAAACTGATACTTAGCCAAAATAATGTGTTAACATGCAAAGGTAAATGCAGGTAGATTATTGATAAAATTCCTAAAATTCCTTTCATACCTCAACACCTGATTCTTTCAATACTACCAATGGAAATAAGGGACAGTCTGCTGTATCTATCTACTGTAATGAGAGTTGATTGTTGACTCTTTACCCAAAAGTCTATGTCCAGGAATCTGCAGTTTTGTTTTGCTTGTTGTTATGTAAAACAACAGACTTATCAAGTCAGGGTACTTGTCGTAGGATTTGCATGACATTCCTGCATGTTAAAGGTGCGCTGACTCAGGAATTAAAACATTTTTACAGACTGAAGTAGAGACAACCATAGCTCACAGACTAATGTTCACTTAAAAGTTCCCTGAATGTTCAGCATCCTGACAAAAGAGAAATGTCTCTGATGGTTTGTTTTTCCTTTTTACCATGTTGACTAATTTACCGTATGTCCTATATCATATAGTAATATGTGTAGAGGGGTGCACCATGGGACGGAAATCAGTGCAGGAAAAAAATGTTAGTAAGTCTGAAAATACCAGTCACAGTCTTGAGTCTTTAATGCTGGTCCTACAAACCTCATTGTAGCTGAATCTGAAAAGCTCAGAAAATCACCTGGATCTGTTTTGAGGAACATACCCTGAAAGTGAAATGTAGTCAGTGTCCTTTCATCCACATGACAGATCATTTGAATAACAGAGGCAATAACTTTGTCCGAACATCCTGTGGAGCCTGAAATCAGCGCAGTTTACTCTGTTTTGGTTCTGTATTACACACACGTGGTGGGCGGGTGCACACAAGACACATTGCAGCAAAATTTAAACTTTGAGAGACTTTTTTTTGTTTGTAAGACATTATTAATGCCCATAGTAAAATCTAGAGTCAATCTAAATAGTTGCAGAATAAGTTTAAAGGTTATTCATTTGTCCTGAATGTGAATCAAGTGTGAGTCACTAACTGAAGTTCTCCCTTGTGCAGAGACTCAGACACTTAAGGGAGCGCAGACGAGACAAAGGTTTGACTGAAATGAGTTTAGGCCATTTTTTATATTTCTATTATACTGAGCTGATTCAGAAGATGTCTTTGGACATTTTCCTGCTACTGTAATATGCTTGTCTTCCATTGTAGTGTGTCTCGACTGAAGTGTGTATGCTGTGCACTTCACCTGTCAAATACCTAAGGTGGGAATCTTCTGTAGATTTTCTGTTGATGAAGCTGAGTTTCTGAAGGTGGCACTCTATTCTCAGGCTGTTGCACCAGTACAGTAAAAAGGGTTTTTGCAGTAAATCTGAAACACAAAAGAAAATTGGCTTTATTTCTCGTCAAACCTTGCAAAACATTTCTTGTATCAAACTGTGGGCTACATTCAATAAAAAGGAGTGGTGTTTATGTCAACAACTGGTTTAAGATGTAGAATGTGAAGTCATGATTGGGTGTAAAATGTGCATTCATTCATCTGAAGCAGAACAGCATCAGTGATTGAAAACAATCAGTGAACCGGTCTCAGCCACAGTGAAAATCAGCAGCACCTGTTCCTGTTGTCTCTCGCAGCTGAGGCTTTGGATGAAGTGGTGAGACGAGTCTGTCCCTCCCTGGTGTTGGAGCTTGGCATGCACTGTGGCTACACTTCTGTCCGTCTTCTGTGTCTGCTGCCCCCTGCTGGCAGACTGATCACAGTGGAGCTGGACCCACTCACAGCAGAGCTGGGGGAGGAGATCATACTTGTGGCTGGCTTCAAACACTCCCAGGTACAACCAGGAGAGATTACTTTTTATGTCATTACATTGAAATATAGGACAGATTAATATACTATCACTCTTAACATAAAACCAATGTTTAACTAAAGGATTTATCCACTTTATCTGTGCTTTTTGTGTCTTGTCAGTTCCAGGTGTTGGCATCCAGCTCAGCTGAGGCGATCCCAAAGTTGCATCCTTTACTTGAGTCTAATCAAAGGACCAGCGAGGGACTCAGTCTGGTGCTGATGGACCACAACCCCCAGCAGTACCTTCCAGACCTGCTGGCTCTGGAGGGAGAGGAGCTCCTCAGCCCCTCTGGCTGCTCTGTCCTTCTGATCTACAGGGACCAAAGAGATAAAGATCTCAAAGAAATCCTGGATCACATCAGTACGAAGCCTGACTGCTACAGCATCAATTTAAAGCTTCAGTTTATGATTGAGATCTTCTACCAAAAAGGAAGAACGCGGGGAGATAGGCTAGTTGATTGTAAAAACTAGGATGTTGGAGTGTGCTTTAAGGTTGTGTGGGATATATCAACAAATAGTGTTAAATACTTCCTCTTTGCTGGTATTTATGGTGAATGAAAGAATTTGAGGATAAAAAATCATGCTGAATAAATCCTGTTCTACAATTTGTCAGACTCCACAGAGAAAACAAAATAAAACCACTATTATCTTTAACATAAATTTTGATTCAAACTTATTATTCAGAAGTTGCACATGTTTTACAATATTGGTATGTATAACTATATTTGTGCTAGTATGATATTTCCTTTCCCTATTGTTTTCATATTTTGAATTATTATTTCCACATATGGCCCCAAAATAAATAAAGATGAATGGACCATGATTTCAATGACACATAACACTTACATACTACTACTTTTTTTTGTAATAGCAAATTACAAAGCTGCTTGAACAATCATCTCTCCTCACAGCAAAAGAAACAGAAAAAAATACCAGTAACACTTTCTATGAAGCCTGTCTACTATGCATTGAAAGTCATTATGAAGATATGTAACACACTGAAAACACTTATAAAGTATTTTATGTGGCTGGGGTTAGGATTATGGTTAGGGTTGGGGTTTACCCTAACGTTGCTTTTACTTTGAATTATAATCGTTATACAGCCTGTACTTTATGCAGAGCACAGAGCGACCACTTGATGGCGCTCTCTGCTTTTGAAAGAACAAGCCCAGGCAAGGAATATGGTTTGAGAAGGATGCCTTTAAAGGGAAATGACTCCTATTTTAAGAGCTAAAATTTTATTTCTGTACCTCTGGACGGCTCAGTAAATATTTTTTTTTTTT
>MDSQ01000495.1_pt1 | contig 10258 bp, 8 predicted proteins | sample 1008251 | NCBI WGS metagenome assembly MDSQ01 (sample SAMN05526597, study PRJNA338239) | gut metagenome | isolation source: Hindgut content | host: Naso unicornis | place: Saudi Arabia: Red Sea | collected 2016-05
GTGGTTGGTTTTGGCAGCTTCATTTGAACTGATTTCATGACATCCAATTATGTCATTTCCTTCTTTCTAACCACCATTTTGGAATTTGAACAGAACGCTGTGAGACTGACAAGACTTTATGGTTAGCTGTTAGTTAAATCCAACCAAAGCCGAAAAATAAAGTATATAAATTCCTGGTTACTACAAGAGAAGCAGATGCCGACTACTAAGGCCACATATAAAAGGAGTCATAAACTACATGTTAGCTTGAATTAGCCATAGGTGCATTTGCATAATCAACAGCAATTTACATAAAATTTCCATGCTTTAATATTTCATCTACCACATGTTGAACTGAGGAAAATGTTGAGTCCTGTAAACAAAAATCCTTGTGGTGTGGGCGATGATGCACGAAGAGAAATAGACTGACTCTGTTGTTTGTTCCTCAGGTGAAGCCTGACACCACTTTTACTTTATGTTGACTAAGTTTGTGTAGCTTGTTTTACTCCTCATCAAGTGTAACCTCAGGTTTATGAGTTCCAGGAGTCTCTCGTGAAGCTCAGTCAATCAGCAGCAGAGTCGGCTCTATCCTGCCTATCAGAAGCAATCTATCAAAAACGGCTCAGCCTGTGCTTCCTCGCTCGAAGAACTACTGGCAAAACTTTGGAGTCAGACTTATTTTTGTGATGCTGTATTGATCTGTGACAGAGAAACTCATCATCTCACGGGCCCTGCCTCCAGAGCAAAGAACAGAGAGCAGGATCGGCTCCAGAGAGCACACAGAGCGGGTGGATGATTCAATGTCGCTCCAGGACATTTTAGCAGGGGCGATGACGGCTGTCAGGGAAGTTTTGAAACTAGACCTCTTACTCACCATGTCACCCTGCTGCCTATATAAAAACGGGTTTGCTTCTTGGGCATCTATAAAGCTGAGCTGCTCTTTATTCTGTAAACAGAATCACAATATTTTGCATCTGGGTGAAGTTAAAGGATCTAAAGTCATATTGTTGTCAAAAATAGTTGAGATGAAGACAAGAGGTTTATGCTGACAGGGATTGCCTTGATAAGTCTTGACTGTAAGAAAATCAGTGACAAACAATGATATTCCGGTTTTACCAACACTCTTTATATCCACTAAAATCAAGTCATCATTATACAAATCCACACTGAACGCTTTTTAACTCAAGTATACTTATGAAATTAACCACACAGACCTTTTACACAACAAGAGCTTGACAGGCTCCGCTTTCGTCTCCACTGTTGCCACTTTCTCACGTTGTCTAAATTACAAATGTACTAAGGCTCATCTGTGCACCAATGAGAGTGTTGGTCTTAAAAGGAGGTGTGGTCAGGCACATTGTTGGCGCATTACTGTCTTGTCACCTCATCAGAAAGCATTTACGCTATTAACCAACAAACCCACCTCTAAAGTCTGGTGCCAAATTGTCCTTTTATTTATACACACATTCTGCATCTGACGTGTGGGGACACACAGCTAGATTCCTCATAATAAGTTAATTAGCCCATCAGCCTGTCAGTACATTACTGTATGCAAGCTTTTGCTTTCCTCCTCTCCTGATGTCATTATAATATATTCACTTTCAGCATTGTGTCTGTGTTCTGGTGATGCCAGAAGATGAGGACACTCTCCTCCTACGCCTGTCTTACCTCAGGGAGCTTCATTAAATGACTGATGCTCCGGTAGATGATCTGCTAGTGGCTAAAGGCTAAAGCGCTAATTCTGTGACCGATTGTCTCTGCCATCCAAATAGCAATTGTTCAAGCGCACCTGGCTCTTAAAGGGAATTTACATATTTACTGGTTTATTCTTTGTTAAACTCAAAACACCTATGATCAGTTAAGAGACTTAATTCATCCCCTTTGTGCCATGTGCCTCACTTTGCGCCCAGATTATACACCATCTAATAGCAAAGTGGACTTGGACATACCCCAGCTGAACTAGCATCACACTAGATCATCAAAACAGCGCCCTAAACTTTATTTTAAAACAATGAACTTTGATGCCACTTACTAAGAAGACACTCTTAGATAGCTATTAGCAATTAAAAAGAACAACTTTGTGGTTTCAGATACTAAAAAAATGATTGTGCTGTTGTTTATCCTCCAGTAGGACATTTTTGTGATAAAGGAGAAAGGCCTTTTTAACAAACCCAAAACTTTTAATGGCTCCTTACTGAGTTTCAAAGCCTTAATGACTTCTTAGCCATTAATAAGCTTTTTAACGGGTGTAAAAAAAAGTAGTAAAACTTATCTAATATTCATATCAGGTCTGTCTTTTTAGCTGAAGACACACACAAACACTTAAACGCACACAGTGTCCCATTCATTGCATGAGATGAGTGTAATGGCATAAACACTGTGCAGTAGGGGGTAATATATTAAGAGTGTCTGTGTTTGCAGATAACAACCTGCAGACCATCTGTGGCTCTTCTCCCTGCCGCTCGGCTGATCCAAATCACACTAACTCACTGCAGCGGGTAAAGAATAGCGGTTGAGCAGTGGATTGTCCAGGAAAAGAAAACACATAAGTCAGCATGACAAGCTTCTAACTCAGAGGAGCACATCATCCAGGAGATTATCAACCTCTCCTGGTGACCACCAAGGTCTATCAAGGACACTTAGATCCATAAACAGCACACCCCACAAAATAAAAAAGGTTTGCCAATACCTCTGATTTCCCTGGAGCTCAGGCTCTTCTGACTCGTCATCCTGCAGCTGCTTCCTCATTTGGTCATTTTCTAATTTTCTTTCATGAATAACAGTCAAATCTAATGAGTTTTGACCGAGTAAGATTTGTGTGTGCCCTATTAGATCAACAGACAGTCTCATCTCCCTCAGACACGTGCAAAGAAAGTAAAATGCTCATGGAAATGTAATTTAGACTGATGAGGTACGATAAATGAGGTTTAAGAGTTTGCTTGAGCATAAATTAAATCACAAAATGAGGACGGAGTTGGACCTAACAGCTCTGATTTACTTCAGACCTGACACAGTTAAGGCTCAAAGGTTACTTCAACCCTATTTTTTGCATATCTGGGGGTTGAAATTTTAAATAAGTATAAAAAAAAGGTTTTAGAAATGGTCCAGTAGATCATCTCAGTGATGCATGGAAACAATCTATACAAAGACAGAAAGCATATAACTATTAAATTAAATATAGAACTACTCTTTAGCAAAAAGGTCATGTTGTCAGACACTTACTATAACAATCTGAGCTTGTCAGTGGCAAAAACAAGCACTTTTAGTAAAGGTAATTTGACAGGTTCAGCTCCCCCCAAGGACTATGCTGCAGGCATCTACTGGACCAATTCCAAACGTTACATGCCCATTAGTCTTTTCGACAACAATATACGTAAAATAGGCCCAGTTTAAAAAATGAAAATAATAACTTGAGATATGAAATAAATGATTTGAATGTTATCCTGAATATCCTTGACCTGACAGGAAAGAGAGGAAAAAGATTTGAGTCCCATTAACTGCACTCAGACAGGGACAGACGGGCCAGCCACAGACCAATTAAATGGTCATCACTCAGAGGCATGAAATACTTGCAATCAAATGCAAATTTTATATGCTTATGATGTATTGTGACTTGATTTGGACTTGGCTTCACTTGAGATTTTTACAGAACTGATGTAACAGATTGCAGTTGCACCAGATTTTAAAAAACTAGAGGCCTGAGAGTCGATTAAAATACATATCTTTTGCTTTCAGTACATGTTTATAAAACATACTTTATAATGGAGGGTCATACATGGGCAGGAGGTGATGGGTTGCTATTTGGAGTAAGTGGGGGCCATAAGTTGATGCTGAAGAAATTTTTGTTTATGCCATTAGTTGACCAAAATGTGTTTTAGAAAAAAATAAATAAATACATAACATTATTCTCGTCCTTTGTCACAGTACTTTTAATAACAATTGCATGACAAGAAGACTTTGAGTCAGCAGCTCTGAGATGGACTGTAAATAGAGTTGATGCTGGACTGACAGTTTCTGGCTGCAGCCCACATAAAAAGAGATGAATGACTTTGCCAAGGCGGAGCCGACACCATCCATAAAACATCAGCTAGCTGCCGGATGCGATGGTCATGCTGTTGTAATGACAAGGACATCGTCATCTCTCATATTTCCATAATTCCACTGGGGTGAACAGGACCGGCCGATAGATTTCTCGAACAGTGAGTGAAGATCACAGAATGGAGAATGAATCCTCATCAGAACAAATTCTGTTTCATCTCAATGAGATGAAGTGTCTAAAATGGAGAGCGTGTGGCAAAAGTAAGCACTGGGGCTGTGTGACATGAGGAACCAGCTTCAGCAGCAACAAATGAGAGCAATCTAAAATGTAATCACAGACGAAGAATTCAAAACAAATTGTTTACAACAATGATGACAAACGCTCAGCGGGAAAAGAGCTAAAACTAGAAGCACTCAACCTCCCTCCTGTGCCCGACTGCAGAGCTGAGCTATTAGCCTTCCAAATCTGAATGGCTGATCACAAAAAATATCTAATTCCGCTCTATTTCTGCTGGGGAGCAGAGGAGCCTGAGGGTTTTTCAGATGCTCTAAGTGTTCTCTCCGAGACGGTAATTGAAAGCCAGAGGTCCTGCTTCCTATTCAGCTGAGCTCCAGCGAAGGACTCAAGCTCAGCAGAGAAAGTCCATCCATCAGAGGGTCATTACTTGCCTGATTAGTCTCCTGCTTTAGAGCGCAGTAATCCAACTTTCAGGAAGGCTATTGTCCTCAGGACAGCCTGGCATTAACAGCCAATGCTGCAGCTTGGATGGTGGGCGTGGAAGTACAAAGAGAGCCACTGAGAGTGCCACGCTCTAAAAACTAAGAATTCATTGGCTTAGATTTGTTAAGTCCAGGCCAAGCAAATAATCACACAGGGTTTTATTTTTGAGCCATGTGGAAGCAGTCAGGGTTCATGGAGTCCTCATTGAGGAGTTCTATAGGTAGATTTGGGATTTTATCGCCTTTGATCTTGTTTCCATTTTCTTTTCTTATACTTTCTTTGCACTGCTCTCTTCCATGCCACTCCACACAGTTATGCATTCTATGGGTTTGCAGCTTCCTTAGCAGGATGCCTTTAGTGTTACTGCTACATGAGACAACTTCCTCAAAGCTCCTCAAAACAGCAGGAGGTTTGAACTTCAATTTGGCCTTGAATATCCAGAAATCCTGAGAGGTCACAACAGTAAGTGATACACAAATGTTCATGTTCACCACACACAACTTTTCCATGATGCAATACATGAAAGCAAAGAAAAACACGTAAAACTTCCTCCACAGCTGGCGAAGTTTTCTCCTGCTGATGTTCAGAAAGCAATGCAGACTTGGCTTTTGTCTAGGATTTCTGAAGCCGGATGCCCATGCATATATTTAAAAGGGGAACTCTCCCTCTTTTCATATGGATGTCCAATCACTGTTGATGATAATTATAGTCAATTGAAGCAATAAATTACTCAGTTTGTGCTATATTGACGGAGAAAGCTGAGTTGTATGAGGTTGTCACTAGCCTACAGATAGAGGAGTATAGTACTGATAACGTTTATTTACAAGCTGTTCACATAGACATTGTTATAAGGTGTTGTGATATTAGCTATTTACTTCAATTTTAGTGCTTTTGTCGGATGTTTTTTTATGTGTTGTGTTGTATCGTGGCTGCTGAGTCCCAGGTTGACACTGCACGGATTGGCAGAAAGATTTCTATTGAAAGCTCCTATTATTCCCTTCGTGTAGTACTCACAAAAAAACAGTACTTGTCCAGTCTCCAAAGTTGTTATCCGTCACATTTGAACATTTCTTTATTTAGTATTACGTAGTTTTCAATAATGACGGGGTTCTGGTGTGCCACAGCCTGAAATTCCTCAATTCTGGAACGATACAAAGCTGGCTGCTAATTGGCAACAGTCTTTCTCTCACGGAAATTCACATGACAACTTCTCCACTCTCTTCAGCATCTAGCAGCTAAATCTGTCATTCATCAACTTGGCCTTGCCTTACAAAACTCACAACAGCTTTGATGATTAGGTAAGCCCACCCCCTAGCCTGACAGCCATACAGGACAGCCAATTGGAGACAGTGCTGTGACAGTAAGTCTTTGAATACGTCACTTCTTTTTTCAACGGAAAGCCTTTCTTCTTCCTCTTCATGCTGAGAGAGGACAATATTATTGCAGGTAGTGGGACTTCTTTGCCTACATTTGCTTCATGATATTTATTCTGTAGTGATCTGTGTAGATCAAGGAAGATGCAACAAGGATAAAGTGGGGACACCGATGCTGCTGGGACTTGTCCAAAAGCCTGTGAAATAGATCAAGGGCATTCTCTCTGCCTTCCATCATGCTGCCAATCCGGCTCTGTCCAACGCACAACAGAATGCAGCATCAGGGCATTTTACAGTAAATGGATATTGTTATGTGTGTGTACACATGTGTGTGTGAGAGAGAGAGTGTGTGTGTGAATGGGATATTATTGATTTACAGAAGGGGGAAAAGCAAAGGATTCAAGCCTGAAGCAGACCATCTGCATGCTTCAGGACAGCCAGAACTGCCCTCTAAAACCAAACTGTGCCGACTGTGTGTAAAAAATTGTGAAAACATGTCTCAGAATAGTTTCTATGTCACCAAGATTAAGGTATAACTGGCCCACATTAAGGTTAGCTGTGCTTGGTTTTATTTCAGGTTTCTTTTTCAAGGTAATCAGGTAAAGTTAAATCTTCTGACTGCATTTTCGATCCTATGATTGACTTTTGATTACTCTCTCTCACCTTTAGAGAAAGCAGGAAAATACATCTTGGTGAAACACTCAAAGTGTTTGGGCTCTATTTCCATCAATCCAGGCGCAGCGCAAGCGCAGGTTTAAGTTCTGTGCACAGGCAGAGCATAAAGGTGTGGCAATCTTTTTTTCGTAATTTGGTGAACACAAACACAAGCGCATCTATTTTGCAATGTTGTGCCGTGATGAAGTAGAAGAAAGATAAATTTGTAGGTTTGCCATAGCTGACATCAATCACCGCCAATCAAATCATGTCCTTTCAACCTTGTTAAACATGCCGCGATGCAGCGTGTTTTTTATTTTGTAATGGCTGAAGCTGGAGCAGACTGGCCCCACCATCAAAACTTTATGAAAACCTACTAAAACCTACTAAAAACTGTATAATCTGCAGTAGGCCTAACTCTTGCTGTGTCATTATATTGTTGTGAAACTTGATTGTGTTTCTCTAATGAGGACTTGACATTTGGGCTTATAAACCTTAAAAATCTAAATGTTTCTTTTAATGTCTTCATCCATCTTTATAGGATTTATTACAGGCAAGACTTTTATGGCATCAAAACAAAATGAACATCATCGAAAAACTTTAAAATAAATGTATATTTCAATTCAGTTAATGGGTCTAAATGGAATCCGGTGTAGCACTGATGCCTCATAGAATTCAATTTAGTTTACTTGCTGCTTTACTTCAACTGAGGTGTTAAATCTAAGCTAGTGTAAAAATTGGGAAAGTTTCACTTAGTATATTCACGTGCATATAAATTAGTCTGTTAGCTGTGTGTGTGTGTGTCCTTGTACAGCTATCTTTGTGAGAACCAATGTTTAGTCATTTGAGTTTTACACCATGGAAGTGAGGGCACTTTTTGGAAAGTGAGGACATTTTGGCCTGTCCTCATCCCCTGACGGCCCTTTAAAGGACCTTTTGAGGGTTCAGACTTGGTTTGGGGGTTAGAATTAGGTTTAGGTTAGCAGTACAAACGTGTGTGTGTGAGTGTGTGTCTGCACGTGTGTGTTTGTGTCACCTTGACCAGGTGCGGAGCGTCCTGCCTGTTCAGGGTGTATTTGGGCAGCTGGTCTCTGTGTGTCACCCAGGGGTGTCGGAGCACCTGACCTGCCGTCAACCGCCGGTGAGGGTCAACATGCAGCATCTTAGACACCAGGTCCTAAAGGTCATAGGTCAAATATGAGCATGAGATCAAACAACACACAGTACAGTAAAAAAATTTTAAAAAAATAAAGTCTGAACACGAAGCATCAGAGGACAAACTTCTTTGAGAACTCCTTCAGATTTCATTCATGCAGTTTAAAAACATCCACGACTTTATTCTGACAGTCTGAGAGCTAAAGAACCATCACCAGCATTAAGTGTTCATATCTGTAACAGCAGTACAAATACTGCAACCACACGGTGAAAATATTCTGACTACTAACTTATATATTACTTTACATCCTGTTGGCTAGTTTCATCTACAGCAATGCATCATGGTCTATAAGATCATCACATGTTTGGAGCGTGGCTGTCCTGTGAGAACCACGTATCTCCAAGCGCGATGGTGCAGCATTTAGTCTGTGTGATCATGAAAACTGAAAAACTGATCACAGTCAGTTTAAATCTTTATTAGAAATCTGAGAAGAGGACAAAATGGCTTTCAGCAGATTTATAATCAATTTATCAGCGTGTTACAGTGATGAATGTCTGATTTCTCTCTCCTTGTTTCATGTGTATGTGTTGGAAATTAAAATAATTGTGAAACGTTACAGCATATGTTGTTAATAATAAAGGTTAAGTGTATAAATAATTTATTTGTTTTGAATTTGTAAACAGGATTTGAAAAGGTTGGGTTGAAAGCTGCACAGACAACTCAGTGAGCAGCATCTTAACGTGTGTGATGGTGTCAGTCCAGTATTTAGTTCATTATCTTCAGGCTCTGTGCTGCGTTCAGTGAGAAAACCCTCCAGGTGTTACTGAGACTCATCCAACTGGCCAATTATCTGCTGAAGCTTCCCGCAACTGTTGAACGCTGAGATCAGGTAACAGCTCAGAGCAGGACGAGTTTCAGGCTGAACCTAATTTTATCGACCACCACCTGAACAGTGGCGGAGCTTTGATGTGTGTCAGTCTCTCAAAATAATTTGTTAGTCAGAAAAACAATTTAGGGAAACTGATACTGCAGCTGCACATTGAAATGAGGCAGCAGGGAGAAATAAGCAGTGAGTTTGTTTGGATCATTTGATGATACTGACACACCCTTCCCGTCAATGGCGGCAGTTCTAACTTCGAGGCTTGTCTAAGCTGATTACCTGTCCAGACGATTCTGTTCTGTGAGGACTTTAACGAACCGATCAACTTAGCGCCGCTCTGATAACGTCAAAAATGTTTGATATTTACGATCTAAAACCTTGATTATGTCGTTAGGTTGGTGCTGTGACGGTGTGCGACCACAACAGCACAGAGAGACGGGAGGAAGTGAGACGACTTCTGACATGGTGATAACAAAAAATTTGATTTAAGTCTTCAGTATCAGTGAGTTGTCAAATAAACACCTGTGGTCGTTTGATATTAAAAACAGTTAAACGATGAAGATTACAGAGAAGCAGATGGTTTGTAAGGAAGACAATTGAACAAAGCCTCAGCAGAGAGTTTCACTCCTCATCGTCTTCGTCAGTCTCAGTGAAGGGAGCTCGTCGGCCTCAGAAGGTCAGAGTTTCTCTCAGCGTCATGTGTGTTTCATCATTTCATCACTCAGAAACCAGCGACTCGTCCCTCCATGAGGACACTCAGTCCTCCAGCAGAGTGCGTTGCTGTCTGGCCTTCAACACTTAGCTGACTGAACTTCAGATTTATGCACGTCGACGTCCAGCAGCTGCTTTACACCTGCAGTTTGTTCCTCACAGCTGCTCGTCTCCTCTGTGAGAAACACTGAAACCTGTTTGTTCAGAGTCAGTGAACGCATCACAACGGGATTCACGATTTTATTCAACCATCAGCAGAAAAACGAGTCACATCACTGACTGTATGATGTTAAAACCAAAAGTGTTTTTAAAATATGACCCTATTTTCTTTGAAACATTACGCTCACACTTACAGGACTTTTTCAACCGTAAGACCAAACTGTCCTCAGACGTCCATTATACTGAAAAAGGAGGTTTCAGGTTTCTGAATAAAACTCTTAAATGATTTTTTTCCTGCAGACATTTGGAGGAAATCACAGGCGTAATCAGTAACATTAACGATTCCTCAGCCGACACAGTGAGATCAATATGAGGATGCTTACACTGAACTCACTCTGCTCAGAGCGGACACATGACTGTCTGCTAAAAGAAGAGATGCTGAAATAAGAGACAAACTTCCATTTGAAGCTTTTCAGTGTCTGAATGTGTTTTCCTGTTTGAGGATGAAGGTTTGTTCCTCCTGAACAGTTCAGATTGTTGATGGATTATGTGAGCACGGACAGTTGTGGCTTTGACTCTATGGACTC
>MDSQ01000496.1_pt1 | contig 10255 bp, 3 predicted proteins | sample 1008251 | NCBI WGS metagenome assembly MDSQ01 (sample SAMN05526597, study PRJNA338239) | gut metagenome | isolation source: Hindgut content | host: Naso unicornis | place: Saudi Arabia: Red Sea | collected 2016-05
ACAAATTATTATACTGTATCTATTATCACTTGATTATCTAGCTTCCATGTAAAATATGTACAGTAAGTGTAACTTCCCGAATGGGATTTGAGCAACCTAGACTTAAGGTTGAAATTCTGCATGACTGCCTGGTTTTTAAACAGCGCCAGAACAGAATACGTTCATGTGAAGGATCCTTCCTTTCAAAAACCAAGACCTGGTTTTCAATGAGCCCTTTGGTCAGGGTACATTAACAGCAGCTTCCCGCTCCAGGTTTGTATCTCGTTCTGATGCCTGTATTGAATGCATGCTACGGTATGTGCATGCATCACATGTCCATCACATCTTTTCAGTTGTGACGCACTTTTAAAGCCATCGTATTCTTCCGCAATAGGTCAGATTATACTCACTGTGACCATGAAAACAATCTTCTATTTTTCTTAACTTTGATTTTCTATGAATTATTTTACTACATGAATTAGCGAATGTACTTCTATGATGCAAATAAATCTCACTTGAATAAACTTCCATCAAGAGATAAAGCATTGGCAGATTTTGTCAAGTCAATAAATATAACTTGAATGTTCCCGGAAATAGGACATGTCAGCTCCATTTTTAAGAAGTAAAGTTTACAGAGAAGAATGTTGCCTGATACGCAATGACACAACTAAGATCTACGATAAATGGTATAGGAAGGAGGGAATTATTTTCTTTAGTATTGCCGTTACTACAAGTTACAGCCTTTAATTTGTCACAGTGTCATCTAAGCAAGGACAAGACCCGAGATTGACAACAACTCATTTATACAATAAACTCAGAGCGAAGCATTTTACAATAAACACATTACAAACTCAGTCAGGTAATGGAATACAAACCATACGACAAAAGTAAAATTCACACTTCTTTTTAAGAAGAGCCAGGAAAACAAAACACTGCATGTCTCTGGTTTTAAGTCATACTTAAAACTGGCGGTGTGTATATTACTTGTTTTGTAAGCAGCCAAACTGAACATGAACTGCATAACCTTTAAACAGCAACCTGTAAAAGAAAAAAACCAATGTGGAAATGTACACTGCTAGACTGCACTTTAAGTCGCAACAATATTAAAATGTGAAAAACAAAACTTGCAGCAGACTACTCTTTATACATGCAACAAAAAATGATGTTTGTAAAGATGTACAACAAATTAAAAATGTTTTTTTTGTTTGTTTGTTTGTTTTGGCCCTTCAGCACAGGACGACAAATTGGCGAGACAAAATGAAATAATATGGCTGACTTGGAAAAAGGAAAATCAGAGTGAGTCATTGCCTTGTTACCTGATAAAAGGGTCAGAACATTCATAATGTACATCTGTACAAATATACAAGCATCATGGAGCATTACGAGCCTCACTGACTTTATGAGCGGCAAACACAGATTGTGTTTATTTAGCCCCTGCTGTCAAAAGCTTGTGGATTCAAGCACATTCTCTCATTATGACTCAAACGATAATCAACCTATATGCAAATGTGAATGGCACATTCATAACTATTGACAGCAGTCTGTATTCATACGCCTGCACACCGCTACAGTTTAAGACCTTCAGTCTCCACCAATTCCTGAAAATTTTGTGCTAACATTGCAATTACAAAGATACAAGCACTGCTTATAAAGTAATGATCTCAAACTTCTGAGCTTTTAACTTAAACAAGCTACAAAATCAACGCATCGCTGCAGAAGTAGTTTGCATCGTCTAGTGTGACTGTATTGGCTTAAATGACTTTGCTATAAAGAAATGCCAGTGATTACTCAACAGTGGTTCATTTCCTCACCTGCAGTAAGAATGTAAACCAGGGGGGCACTCCAATATAAAGTGGAAAAAAACAAACAAACAAAAAAACACTCCCACATAAGGCATTAAATCATAATCCACTGGGAGAAAACACAAGAACTTTTCATTCAGCACTCATGTCTTCAAGAACAACCCCTGAATGGATAATTACATCTAAGCAACAACTACAATGCAGTTTTATTTTCAGTTACCGTAATGACAGTAATCACAGAAGACCGAGACATGGCTGCAATTGAAGAGTTACTATCATAACATAATTCAAAACTAAAATTGCCAAATGGGGAGGGGACCACAAAAATGGCATGTCACTTAATCTCATACAGACTTAACCTAAATGGTGCATAGCTCAGAGATGGTATGAATGACTACAGCTGTAAACCCTTAAATAGCAGCAGAGGAGAAATGACCTCACTCCTGGCATATTTAAAAGAAAGTAGTGTGAGCTCAAGTGGAGGAAAGTCCAGGGGGCGTTGAAGAATAAGGAGGTAGATGTATGTTATTTACATACAACAAAGACTGAAATCTGAGGCAGAGGTGTCTTGGAAGTGACAAAAACAAAAATAGTGGGAGAAAAGTAGCAAATAGAGTTTTTGCTTAAGGAGAAAATCTGAGGGCAAATGCACACATCAGTATTTGTGGGACGGATGTCATGCCGGCTGTGGTGTGAAATGTATCAATCCTCGTGTGCTTCGGTGTCAAGGCCTGGGTTTGCAAACATAAATCCTGCATCTGTGTGTGCATTTTGTTTGTATAGATCAGTCTCAGCTGGGTGTGCAACAACAGCTCAGTTGTTTATGAATCCTCATTCAGATCCCGACTGTCAGTTCTGGCGATTTTCCTTGGAGGTGCTGTGTTCTCCCCTTCTGTTTGGTCCTGCTCTCGCTTTTTGGCTGCATTCTGATAAAATTAAAAAAGACACACATTTTCAGACTGTCGCTCGTAAAACAGAGGATATCCGCTGCTATAAATAACACAATTTACAACACCATTTTCCCCAGTCACATGAAATTCCATTTAAAAAAAAACTTTACCTTTTTGTCCCACTGTTGATGAAGATATCGCAGTAGGATGTTTGTCTTCTCTGTGACGATGACTTAGGAGAGACAATGCAAACACTGTTTATACATCATGAGACACACAAAGTTAAAAACAGTGCAGGATATGTTGTTGGAACCAGCTTGTCCCATATTAAGCATTATCTTAATAAACAGGCTGATTTGTAACTGTAATCAGGTTAAAGAAAGTGTGACCCTCTAATGAATGCATGAAACAGACCATTACGAAGCAAAAAAGTTGAGTGCTTGGAGTATGTGCTTTTCCAGAGATAAAACTACAGTATTTCAACCAATTAGTCTCCTTACTTTGCTCTGATGGATACTCCCGGGTTGGAAGATACACAGATGGTCGCCGGTTCTACAACAATAAGATTAATGTTAGTCTACACATCGGCTAGAATTACACAAGTCTCGCAAGCAGTACTACCATGTTCTGACATCGTGATTTTATCCCAACATTAAGAGCATAAGCAAGACGACTTACTGATGCTTTACATACAGAGTCTGCATGAAACCTGCTGAAATTGTTTTTGTTGTAGACAGGCAGTCCCTTGAGGAATTCTCCCTGAGGACAGACAACAGACAACTCACAAACATTTCCCAGTATCTAACGTTACAGTTGCAAAACAACGGCTTGTACGGCTAACCACCGTGGACAAACCCGTGGCAGAGAATAGTTTCTCTTTCAATTGAATTTAAATCACGGCAATAAAATGTTACTCGCGCAGAAAGAAATGAAGTGTACTGACCAAGTTCTAACTACGTGCTACCACGTAACGCTACGCAACATGTTTATCGAAGCTGATAACAGATTATTCAACCTATCATCTAGGTTAAATTTTACACACATTTTACCTGAACAATTACGTAAAGAAACAATAAACATACCTTCTCCATCTCTGTCCAAGTCAGGCTCTTTGTTCGTGGACTAGCTGAGCGCAGCGACAGTGAAAAACGACAAACGTTAGATGCTACTGATTTAGCTAGCTAGCCACTAGTTAAGCCTTGTTGCCTTTATCGTAGTCCAGGTACCGGGCTGTTTACCCTTTCGACAGCTCCTTGCGACTGTTATAAAACATAAACGACGTATGACCTGGATATTATCGTATCACATCACTTCTAATCAGTCGGAAACATCCACTCAAAGAAAGGTATTTATAAAACCCTGAAACTGAACGTCCTTAAGAAGCTAACTGTTACTTGTTCACAACTCCATTTTTGTTGCTCGACTGCTCGGGGGCGGGCACCTGTAGAGATTCGACATCCTCATTGGTCGCACAGTGGTGGGTTCGTGATGACAGGGAAAAAGCAACGCGCTGATTGGCTAGAAAATAATTAGATAACAGACGAACCTCCCAATACGAGAAGGTTGTGGCATGAAAACAACACTCTTTACAGTACGTCTCCTTCTCTCCCCCATCTATATACCCTTGACTACCTACATATTTCTCTTTATATGATCTATATTTACGATACAAAATTCAACATTTGTCATTGTAAAGCACAAGGTTGTACAATAAAATGGAGCTGTAATCCCCATAACCAAAGAATTATGCTTAAGTATGAGAGTAAGTCTAAAATAAAAATGATCGAATGTTTATATCGAATAGATATATTTATTATTTCCGCTGGAACAATCTTGGGGTAAAACAAAGATATATTACAGATTCTAAATATAAATGGCATAATACTATATAGAATAGATGGCAGCCAACTTTTATGATCAAAACTCTGTCTCTTGTGGCAATAAAAACAACTCTTTGTGCTTACACTATCTTTGGGAAGCACTGATTTTTTATTCCAAACACAAACAAATGTAAATTCTGGAAGAATTTTTTATTATTATTATAATTGTCAAATCAAACAGAATTTGTTTCCATTTGAAAACAAAAAGGATGACAGATTTTTAAAGACACATTTTGTCTTGAAACCAAATTATTTCACACAAGGAAAACAGACAAAAACTGAATCTACCAACATCAATAATGAACAAAATAGATTTTAAAATGCAATGACAGTGCCTGAAAGACAGCATTAATACAGAGTGGCCTGTTACATTACACAATTCTCATAAATCAAGTAAAAATGCCCAAGAGATGCATATTTGGCGAGCAGTTTTGCCTCCATTACCCAATAAATATCTTTATTTAAAGTTTTGATTCTTATCATTTTGCATCAGTAGTTAATTTTTTCCAAGTAAACGATGCAACTGTTTAGAAATGCTTCAACAGCAAATTCGACTTTTAATAAGAGAAAATGTGTCTGTGTGTACGTGTGGTAACAGTGCTTTGTGTTTGTTTTTTCTGCAAGTTTAATCAAGTTAGACCTGGGACAGATTAAATTTTTTCCACTGAAAAATTCTTTAGGATAAAGACTTTGACAAGACAAAATGCATCTTCATGGCTGAGGGATATTCAGGGTCATCACATAGGTTTTGTTGCTCAGACTGGCTCCCAAAAACACTGCAGTGACTTCTCTTCTGTTTTTTTCCCCCTCCATTTTGGAATGTCTGATTCTTTTGCACTGCTGCCCTTGTCACTGTTGTTTACCTGGCAACAGACTGACGTGCAGGTACAAGTCTGATGATGGATCATGTTATTTATTTCAGCTGCTCAGTCAGTACCCTAGGAGCGATCCCTCATTCTATCCTGGACTATTAAAGAAATGCAACATTAGAGGCAGCTGCACAGGCTACACAGCAGAAGGAAACGAAAACCTGCTCTCAGGACGTTGCCTCCCTTCCTCTAGAGATACAAAAAACGCCTGTAGACATAAGCACATACTGCCATAGTGTCTCTATGCACAAAAAACTACAACAAAGCTTTTTTTTAAGTGTCAACTTGTTTTAGTGGAACTCAGCTCAGTTGTGTGACTCTTCCCAGTTCTGACTTCAGAGATAAATGGAGTGCAGAATTAAACTTACAGTCGAACGTACCTGAGAACTTCAGGCTGCACAGGAGCTTCCCACATAACACCAGGCAATGTCATACTTAGTTAAATTGGCTAAAGTCAGGGCTGTAGCTCCTCATCTGAGCAGTTGCTTCTAAAGTTGAGGAGCAGGTTGGTTTTCATGGTCTTATCTGTGTAGATGAGAATCAGGTTCGTCTCCTGGCAGCAGACAGGTGAGTTAGAAAGTTTTATAAGCTTTCTGTGCCAGTGTGCTCTCATAATATGTGTCAAAGGCCAAATGTTAATCCTTCCTGCTTCCATGGATCTTTTAGTCTCACAGGAACATTAAACAAAGGATCATTTTGGCACCTTTCATAAAATTTAAGGTTTCCATGTTTTCCATGAAAGTTGAAGAAAAGGACATAAGCCACAAACAACGAACTTTTTCATAAAACTGGTCTTTTGAGTTGTTATATTTAACTTACTTGGGTAACTGGCAAACAATTAATGTCTTTATGCACTCGAAATATTTTTTTTTTAGGATAGTCCACATCCACATTTACACACTTACTCCATCGTTTCTGGCGCAAAGATTCCTTCTCTTAATGCGGTAATGCCTTGAAAGATCAGAAAAAGATCCACAGCAGCAATGACATTTCAAAAAATATAAAGAGGTGACAAAGATTTAATTTTAAAAAGACAAACTAAACAACATTAAAAAATGCCAAAAACTGCCCCTCCGAGAGTTGATAGTAATATTGCTTTCACATTGGTTTGCCAAGGCTTTAAATTTCTGTTTGACAAAAGCACTATCAACAGTAACTGGACCACTAAGAGTCCAAGTGAGCATTTGGTGAAAATGTTGCGCATTCCCTTATCTGCTACTGATCTTTACTGACAAATCCTTTGTTGCACTGCATCATGTTGGTCCACGCTCAGACTACTTCTCCCCATGAAGAAGAAGATGCTCAGTTGTTGCCAATTTGACACTGATGCTGATGTCATTGCTGGATCTCTGTCCGACCTCTACAGATAAGGGATCCATTTGCTCCGTGACACCTAGGCTGAGCGTGGTTATGTTGAAGGGTACGTCACTGACACCAAGAAGGCTTGGTTCTCCAAAACTGACTCCTTCTACCTCAGGCCATGGACTTATCAATCACCCCTCGCATCACTCATATTTCTGCTCCTGTTGGAATAATCTCAGCCTCTGTGTGTGTATATGTTTCAGCTAGATTTGACAGGAAGTGCAGAGAAGTTTGGACTGTACTTGTGGCCTTTAAAAAATGCCCTTTTCAAAAAATATTCTTTTCTTCTTCACTGACATGTAAGCACACAGAGACACAGCCATCTCTGGCATTTTCTTACCACCTGCCTGTGACACACACACACACACACACACACACACACACGGGCACACTTTAGACAGGGTGAAGGGACACAGCAGCTTTTGCAGGCGGATGGCTTAAGAACTTCTTCAGCTTCATTCTGTAACTGAAGTGAGCTGCAAACACATTTCTATCAACAACCTTGACGTAAAAATTCACCTCATACAGACTGAGAAATCAACCTCACATCTAAAGATGTTTTTATAGAACGTCAGGCTTCCAGTCCAGTTGATTTCATTCAATGCTTGCAAAATGCTGACAATGGACTCATACAAATGCACAAGGTACCTTTGAGTGTCTCAATGAAATGTAATGAGCTTCGATCACACTCCAATTAGTCTCACTCGGCCAGACCTCTCTCCACATGACATTCGCACTGGACAATCTGGCTGAACCTGTTACCATTCTGGAATAGGTGAAAAAACACCCTGAATCTTTACATTTCTTTCAACAACTAACCATCGTCTTGGCAGTGCATGCACAGGATGCAGCAGTGATGCCCTTGCAAAATAGTCTTGTAGTAATAGCGGAAGGACGAATAATGCTAACGGAAACAGTCAATAAATGGAAGGCTCAAATCCAACTTCTAGTTCCTGTGAGTCAGACCACACTCCAGTATCAACCCGGTATCAACAATCTCAGAAGCTCATATTACATCAACCACCAGCCGACTGACTGACGTCTACTGTATGTTTTTTGACAAGGCTGTGCTTTTAGTTTGTGGTTTATTATGTTTTTTGTTTCAGTAATCATTTTGTGACGTGTAAGCAAACACACACACACACACACAGGCACACTGTAGACAGGGTGAGGGGACACACTTCTCCTCAGGAAAACATCCCAACTATTTGTGATGTCATTTGTAGTGAAGGGATGATGTGTTTTTGTTGGCCAACCCCGAAAGTGCATTGCAGTAGTTCCCTCAGCAACAAGCTTAAGGGATTTTCGAATGAGATTTTGCATTATCGCCAAAAATCAGCTCTGTGATGAACACGTTTATGATACTTACACATTTTCTTCAGCATAATTATCTTTACATATGAACACCACATTTGTGTTTTTTTGAAGTGTAAATGGAAATACCAGGAGCAAAAAGCTATTGTAAGGCTATAAATGAACTACATTGTGGTCACATGACTCACCACTCCAAAGCGCTCCACTTTTGATTTGATTAAGCGCGCTTACTTTTCAACAAAACTCTCTCCTCTGACCTGATCTAGCTAGTGATCATGGCTATGTCCATAGCTAGCATCTTCTCTCAGTAGATAAATGCAAAAACAGCCTTGTGGTTTTGCCTTTTGAGGCTGCACATTTGTAGCCTATCCTTCAGTACAATGAAGTTCAAGAAGAAACATATTTTTGAGTGTAAGTGGACTTTAAATTACAATGCAAAATAATCAAAAAAACAACAGTGACATGCTTAATATTTATACTTAATACTTTTAAATGTTACCACCAGCCAGTGAAGAATTATCACACCTTATCAGAGCTCCTGCCATGTAATAAGTAATTAATCAACCTTATGATGAGGAGTGAAACTTTTAATGACTAAATGTTGAGTAATTAAAATAATCTCTCCAAAGGAGCAGTTGTGTAACTATCAGACAAGGACACTTAAGTGGCACAGGATAGTTCTCAGCTGATGCCTGCATGTCAGTACCGCTTCACTTTGACAGTGACATTAAAGGAGAGCCATTATGCTTTTCCATCTTTTTTTGACCTATACATGTTGTTGCAATGTCTGATAAAAGTGACATAATGAGGTACATGCAAGTCACAATTTTCTGAAGAGCTGCAGAGTTTATAGTTTTGTCAATTGTGTCTAGCTGCTCTACAGGAGTACAAAATCAAAACCAAAGACCAAAAAATGTGTAGAACGTGTCCTCTACAACCACCCTACACTCTTTGTGAGTGTCCATTCAGTCAGCATTTGCTAATGCATACTTGTCTCATTCTGAGCAGATTCACAGTTGAGATTATCTTCATCTGGTGCTGTGATTTCAGAGTCTTGATCAATATCCAGTGCTCTGGTGCAAGGTTGCACTTCATCACTTAATCAAACAACCAAAGCAGGTTTCACTAGTCATTTATGTATGGGGCTTACAGTGTTGCTGTGAGACAAACAGGGGTCGTGAGGGCACACTGGCCCTTTGAAAATACAGCAGCACTCAATCCTGAACTCACAGAACACACAAACAAACACTCTCAGTACCATGATATTTTTTGTAGGTTACCACCTTTTGTCCCAGGGCGTTTGTGTCTGAGTGTCAATCTTTGATTGTGTGTCCTATTTTAACAGACAGACCTGTCCCCAGGCCTTAAATCACAAACACATGTACAGATGGAAACCTGTGTTGTAATGTAGGTTAAGCACCTGCCTTATGGTTACAACATCTGTAATCCCACCTAAAATCAGGCAAGTGACCTTTTATCATCCTCCTCTTCTTTTAACCTCTCACTCATGCATAGGGGTGTCAGGACACGTTTTAACAACGATTCGATGTATATTACAATACACGGTTGGCGATATGATACAAGAATGACATGGGCTCATTTAGAGTGATACAATATGATACAGTGCAGTGACTAAATATCAATATAGTACCATTTTTTGCCATAAATAGAGGAAAACAAAATGCCTGTTTCTATGTTAGAGGAGGTTAAACACTGGACAAGCTTGATACACTGAACAACACAAACATCCAGTGCAAGGCCTCTATTGTGTGGACTGTAAATGCCGACTGGAAAACTCTTGCCTTCCTTGTGCTTCCCTGCCATGATCTGAGGTGACGCTGCTGACATAATGCCCAGAGCATCAGAGAATGAATTGGAGTGAGGCTTACAATTATTTACCATTACAACGAAAAATAAGGATGTAAAAAATTATTACAACCATTATAAATCGATGCATTGTTACACCCCTCTCATATAGTTATTCTTCTACTTCCCTCTCTTCATATGCAGTTTTTTACTGCTCATCCATCCATTCTCAACCACTTATCAGGGGTCGGGTTGCAACGGTAGCAGTTTCGGCAGGGGGCCCCAGACCTCTCTTTCCCTTGTCACATCAGCCAGCTCTGCTAACTGGGGGATCCCAAGGCGTTCCCAGGCCA
>MDSQ01000497.1_pt1 | contig 10252 bp, 6 predicted proteins | sample 1008251 | NCBI WGS metagenome assembly MDSQ01 (sample SAMN05526597, study PRJNA338239) | gut metagenome | isolation source: Hindgut content | host: Naso unicornis | place: Saudi Arabia: Red Sea | collected 2016-05
TTTGAATTTCAGGCCGGTATCACACTTACGTGTGATTTACTGGACTGCTGCGGGCGCGCATCTTTTGTTCTTATCTGCTGGTTGTGTAATCCTTTGTTTTAAACATGTGGTTGTGTAACCCTTTGTCTCAAGCATGTGGTTGAGGTCCCAACATCTCCCCTTTGGTCCGAAGAATGGGGTGCTGGCTGCGGTCTCTGGAGCAACCCAAGGGCCGAATAGTCGATATGTCCTTTGAATGGAAAAGTCTCTGAACAGTCCACATGTACCTCTGTGAAACATAAAGTTCATGATGGTCCAACAGTTCATTCAGTACATGTTAAGAGGCTAGTGTCTGGGCATTGACACAGAGGCTAGGTTGGGCAGGACTTTATGTTTCCCTGGCCTAGTTATCTATACTACATTCACATTAAGAGTAGATAAAAACAAACACACAAAAGTATCATCCTCCATACCTCACAGTTATCATATCAAATATGATCAAAATAAAAAGGCAATAAGCACAAATAACATGAAAGAGAGAGGAGAAGAAAGAAGGAAAGGAAGATTGGTGATTAGAAAAGGGTTAGTAGGCTCTTCCCCCACCTCGTGGAGGATTGGGGTTAGCCAGTGGTGTGTTTGCAGACTGGTTCACAAAACGAGGCGACACCAGGAGCAGGGAATCCAGTCTAACCTGTAATTTCTGAAAGAATTTGTACATGGCGTGTGCAATTATGGCCGTGATGATCCAACCAGTAAGCAAGAGTCCAAGGGCCGCTATGCTAATTGGATGGTCTTGGTGAGGCTGCCTACCTACATGACTGGAAAAGGTGGCAGTGAGCCCTGTAGGTTTTAGATTAAATTTCACCAATTTAGTCCCTTCGGCCAAAAGCTAGCGCTCACGGGTATCATCAATTGTAAAGTTGTGTCCGACAAATGCATCCATAATCTCCATCTCTATATCATGTCTGTCTGGACTGAGATGATGAAGGATTATGTTGTCAATATGCACTGTGGCTCCTTGGGGAACAGTCAGGAATACTGTCTGGTTTGGCAAGGTCAGCTTAGTGGCTGTACCATCACGGTCATAAGACATGATTATTTCAGAAATTAGTGTGCTAATGAGCCATCGACTACCAGCTCACTCTACTCTAGTTTCTGTCCCTTCATCTTTAATAGACAGGCTGGCTTGACATTTTTGCTCAGGAGCATCTGTTCTCAAGCCACAAAGATAATTGGTAACATCTCTGATGAAAGGATTGCTTGGGCAAATCCAGTGGATATCTTTTGTCTTTGTGCACATGCTAAGATTAGGAATAAGATAGAGTGAGGGGTGATCGTCATGGTAGGCAAGTGTTGGTGGTGTTCTGAGGTGTATGTGTGTATTACCCTCCCAAAACCCAACATTCAATACAGATTTTAAACGGTAAACGTTTTGCTTCTCAATAAGTGGAAGATTTAAAATAAATCCTAACTCCAAGTTCTGTGGGTTAACAGAAATTGGAATGGCGCTGCCAAGACTGTATGCCAGGTGTACTTGTGAAGGTTGTATAACCGTGGTGGTGGCGGTCTTGAGAATTTGCTCAACAAGGGTTAGTGGAACTAGGTAAGATGGAATCTTACCTGCGCTAAGACTGCTGACTGATGAGCTAATTTCTCTAAGAAGATCTTGCATAAGGTCCCTGACTACACGCACATAGGTTATATCCTCCTTAACAATACTTGACAATGTCTCTAAGGCATGCAAAGTGTTATTGATCAAGGCTGAATGTAAGTTTACAGTGACTACGGTTCCCTGAACGGTTCTACCCAAGCTTTGCAACTGCTCACGCTGGAAAAGAAGTCTCTGTTGGATTTCTGGCATTTCTTCCTCAAGCTCACCCATGTGTCTTTGAAGCGCTCCAAGGCTGACAGAGTTGGCTGCTGAGAGGCCAATGGAAAACAGTGAGCCGATGCCTGCTGCCGCAGAGAGCAGAGCACCAAGGAATCGCTTCGGCCGCTTGTTGTCGCTGAGATCTTTTTCAGTGACCAAGAATTTGTCCAGTTGTTCAAGAACATGGACAGTTACCTGCTTCGCATGCTCAATGGTATCAGATGTGTGCGTTCCACTTAACCTTCCCTCAGTCAGTTGGGGAGGTCGGCGTATGTGGTTACGGTACACATCCCAGGAGTCTAAGCGAACGTAGAATCTTTGGGTGTAGAGGCGGCAGTGGGTGATGAGGAGTCCAGGCGACCCCTGCAGGACAATTCCGGTTGGGGGGCCAGGTTCGACTACCACTGCAGATTTGATGGTTTGTAAGCTGAGGAGGATGCCAAGGATCCAAGGGAGGTTCATCCTAAAACAGACGAGAGTTTTGGTCACTATGTGAAACGGATTATGGTGCTAGGGTTAGTGCATGCATAGATGGTGGGCTGGGCATGCGGTCAACTAAGCCCTACTGGTAAGGTCATTCTTCCTCATGGAGCAGCGACCCCCCTTCTTCCTCAGGTGTAGGGTCAGTCTCTGGTTCCAGAGGAGTGAATGGTTTGTACGGTTTGATCTGGTTTGAATGGACCCATTTGTACACAGGCGGCTGTCTCGGTTTTGAGACTCTGATCCGGTAGGCTACTGGTGACAGTTTCCCTACAATCTCAAATGGGCCTGACCACTTGGGGAGGAACTTCCTGGAAGTTCCTACCGGTTGGGCGTATTTAAAATAAAAGACCTTGTCACCAACCAGGTACTCCTGGTGGGACGCAGTCCTGTCATAGTAGGCTTTAGCCCCTTTTGCGCTGGCCTCCAGGTTCTCTTGAGCCCAAGAGAACGTAGCTTGAAGGTGTTCCCTTAAGTCTGCCACATATTGATGTGCCGTATAAGCGGTGGCGACACTGACATCTTCAGGGTGGTACAGGAGGTGCAGCGGAAGGGTCATTTCCCTCCCAGTCATCATTTCAAAGGGAGTGACTCCGGTGGAGCGGTGCGGAGTGGACCTTATGGCCATCAGCACCAAAGGAAGCTTCACGTCCCAATCTTTGCCGTTACTGCTGACATACTTCCTGAGCATGTGAGTGATGGTGCGATTGGCTCGCTCAACTTGGCCTGATGACTGGGGGTGGTATGACAAATGGAACTTGACTTCTACTCCCAAGATGTCATACAAGGCAGTCATGACACTGGAGGTGAAATGGGTTCCTCTGTCAGAGTCGACAGAAAGAGGAAGGCCCCAGCGGCTGAACACGTGGTTCAGGAGGAGGACTGCGGTTGTGGTGGCTGTGTCATTGGGTGCTGGAAGGCATTCAACCCACTTGGTAAAAGAGCAAGTGACCGTGAGGAGGTATTTGTTACCTCGTGAGGACTTGGGGACAGGTCCGATCCAGTCAACTTGCAGATGGGACCATGGGAATGTAACTCCCTTTCTCTGGAGTGGGGCTCGATTTAATGGTCGGGAAGGCTGGAACTGGCAGCAGACCAGACAGCCCTGGACGTATACTTTTGTGTCGTGGGCCATCATAGGCCAGTATGCCACCTGCTGGAGGGTTTGGAGTGTGGCCTTGAAACCACGGTGGCCTCCAACGGGGGAGTCATGAGCATGGGTTAACATGATTCCCCTATGGTCAGTCGGGACAACCCAACGGGTGGGTCCCTGGCCTTTGGGGCCGTAGACCAACAGACCTTTCTCCAGCCTCAGGTGTGGCAGATCGTGATAGAGAGCTCGCAGCTCTCTTGAGTCATCCGGTGGGGTCTGTGGAGTCCCATCCGGAGGCGGGTTTGCTATAAGTTGTCTGATGGCTTTAAGAGTGGGATCTTGCTCTTGCATAGTGGCGAGGTCTGTGTCAGCTGGTTGTCGGCCCAGGTGCAGTGTCTGTGTGCCAGTGTTAGAGTCTTCCTGCCTCTCTTTAGTCTGTCGATGGGTGATAGTGTTTACCACACAAGACTGGGGAGCGAGAAGCCATTCATTCTGAAACTCCCAGGGCGTACCCTGTTCTGCCCCCAGTTTGGCCAAGCGGTCAGCTTCGTCGTTGCCATCCTTGTCAGGACCTGTAATTTGGGAATGACCTTTGACTTTCTTCCAGTACGCCGTCATCCCTTTGTCCGTCACAAGTTGGTCACATGCCAAAAAGAGTTCTGAATGTTTGACATCCTTGTTTCTGGCATTCTTCATGCCACTCACCTTCCATATGGGAAAGTGTGAAATAAAACTGTGGCGGGCATAGTTTGAGTCAGAGCAGATCACTAATTGCGTGATGGACAGCTTCACAGCCTGATGGAGTGCGATAAGCATTGCTGCAATTCCGGCGTACTGACTCGTTTTAGGACCCAGTTGAAAATGATTCAGCATGTCAACACTTTGCCCAATCCAAATGATGCCCACACCGGCCCTGAGTTGGCTCTCATGGTGGAAGGAGCAACCATCGACATAAACCTTTGGCAGGCCTTAGCAAACATTGTCATCATAATACTGACGATTGGAGGGAAGTGTATGAGTAATGACAAGAAGAGGTTGGGAGTTTAGCTGTCCCTCACAGTCACAATGTCGACATTCAGCGAGACCCTGGCCCAAGGCCATCTTGTGGTTTTGAGAGTACTTGACCTCGACATCGTAGCCTTGCAGTGCCATCATCCAGGAGGCGATGCGACTATTTGACACGCGTCCCTCTCTGAAGCGTTGGCTGTTCAAGAAGGCGACTGGCTGGTGGCAAGTCTCGATGATTACCTTTTGGCCGCCGATGTAGCTGCGAAAGTGTTCCACGGCCCAAACTGTGGCAAGGAGGGCTTTCTCGCAGTCTGAAAACCTTATTTCCACGCTGCTCAGGGGTCGACTAGCATAAGCAACGACTCGCTTATCAACGTCGTATTTCTGTGCCAGTGCAGCGCTCAGACAGTGAGCAGAAAAGCTTGCCTCAAGATGGAAGTCTTTATCCTTGTCCGGGTAAGCCAGACAAGGTGCTGAACAGAGCTTCTCTTTCATGAGACTAAAGGATTGTTCTTGGGGGACTTCCCATTCGAAAGGCTTGTCTTTGCGGAGGAGCTCCGTGAGGGGTCTGGCTATCTCCGCATAATCCTCAATGAATTGTCGGGAGTAATTGCAGACCCCCAAAAAGCTCCTGAGTTCTGACACATTGGTGGGGGCCTTGATGTTTTGGATGGCATGAACTCTCCCTGCTTGGGGTTCAATACCATCGGCACCAACTGTGAGCCCAACGTACTCAACCTTGGTGCGGCACCACTGACCTTTGGTGAGTGCAAGTTCGGGCCCTGCTGCCAGAAGTTGGTCGAGTACGTGTCGGATCTCTGCCAAGTGTTCCTCAAAAGTGCAACTTCTCATCAGGATGTCGTCCACATAGATGAGGTTACCGCGAGCGGCAGCGTCACTCATTGCCTTGTGGAGAAAAATATTGAACTCTGCTGGTGAGTTCGAGTAGCCGAATGGGCAACGGTTCCAAGTGTATTGGCGGTTGCAAAAGGAAAAAGCTAGTTTGTATTGATCGGCAGGGTCTACCTTCATGGTCCAAAACCCATTTGCAACGTCCACAGTCGAGAAGAAACGGGCCCCTTTCACTTTAGCCAGTTCCTGATCCAAGTGGATCATGGGCCAGCGAGAGAGTGGGACTTGCTTGTTCAGTGGACGGTAATCGATGGTGAGGCGCCATTTGCCCGTAGGTTTCAACACCGGCCAGATTGGTGAATTGTAGGTCGAGTTGCACTCTCTGATGATCTTCTTCTCAAGCAACTTATCAAGAATCTCCTGGATCGACTCATAGGCAGCTAACGGGATTCTGTACTGGCGTACAAAGGATGGTGGTGCCTTTGGGTCAGTTGGGATGCGCACCGTGTGGAGGTCTGTGACTCCACAATCGTGTGAGTCCCTTGAGAAGATTGCTCGAAAGTCACGGAAAACTTCCCTGAGTGCGTCTCTTTGTTCCTGAGATGTAAGGGCATCAGCTTTCGCAAGCTGTTGGTCAATCTCTGACTCAAATCCAGGATAAGGTTCCTCTGGAGTGGCCTTTGTCGCCTCGCCCGAAGGGTCCATGTTCCCTGGTTGAGTCACGAGAGCGTACACAACCATGTCACCTTCAGTGCCCAGAGTTGCACCACATATTGCCTCCTGTTCGAGGGTATCATGGAGGGCGATGGTGATCATTTTGGTCGGAATGGTGTAGATGACATTTTCAGCGTTGTTGTCTCCGACCAGAGACTGAGGCAGGTTGCCAATGACAGGCACCGTCAATTCAAAGTCATGAAATGAGCCGTCAATCAGCATCCCTAATGGTGTCCAGGCTGTCACCTGTATCGGAACACGTGTCAGATTCTGGACAAGCAGGTATGTTGACCGATTGTTCAGCTCAAGAAGGGGTGTACCACAGACTGTCAAGATGAGTTCAAGGAAACAGGGCAAAGGTTGGAAAAATGCCTGCAGGCCAGACATCTTCTGTCCCTTAAGGAGTGCGAGACGTATGGGGAACCCTACTGTTCCTGCTGGAACCGTGACACTGATCTCACTGGCAACTTGACACGCCTGGGGGATCGTCTGACCGGAGGCCATTTGTTCTGGCTCGGTTGTCAGACGCTGGCTGTCAGCATTTGCCAGTGACCATAGGACCTGATTCACAGTGTCCAGTTGGGCACCAAGCCTGACGAGGAGGTCCGCCCCTATAAGACAGGGGGGGCAGAGCTGAGGAATGACGCTCATATAGTGTATGGTCTTCTTTTTCCCAATCTGCACAGAGAGGGCGCATACACCAGTGGCCTTAATAGAGGTCTGGGGTGACCCTGCAGAAAGTAAACGGTGACTGCGCTGCACATAGGCTGGAGGTGGATTGTGCTGGCACAGAACTTGAAACAGGTCTTGGTCAATGGCAGATTTCTCTGACCAGAGCGCTAAAAGTGTTTTGGGAACTGAGGTGCCATTCAAATGTACACCTCCAACAATGTAAGGGCTGTACAATGGTGAGCTCAAGTTTTTCAGTGAGCAAAGGAAAGACCTGTGTTCTTGGAAAGAGCCCTGGCTCCGAGCCTGCGGTGTATGCTGGCAGTCAGGAAGTGAAGGATAAGCTGAGCTTGCGCTGGGTTCTGGTAGAGGCATAAGCGTTGGCAGGGGACCTCTGGACTCGATAGCAGCGACCTTGCTGTCAGATGCTGACTGACCCTTTTCTTGGCGGTTTGGTGTCGGGATGTTGACTTGGGCCCAGATGCGCCCACGGTGACAGTCAATCAATGGGGCCAGTCTGTCCAGTAGATCTTGACCAATGAGCAGTGGTTCTGTGTCTATGGTGGTGACATAGATGGGATGCACAAGTGACATTTCTTGGAGGGTAATGTCAACCCAGGCCCGTTGTGTGATGGGTGACGTGTCCTGAGTGTAGCTGGTGATACTCACACTGCAGGCTTCACTTTGAAACGGCTTCCCAAGAGACATCATAGATCTGGTGACTTCTGCAAAGAGACCTGAACATATTAGGCTTATCTCAGACCCAGAATCAAGCAGAGCCAGAGTGCTGACGCACCCCCCTACCACCACTGAGGTGTAAATGCGTTTGGCATTACCCTTGCGCACGAGATTACCCAAGAAGGTCAAAGAAGGCAAGCTTGGGGATTGGGAGGCGGTCATTTTTGGGAGCCCCTCTGACTCCCATGGCCCCCTTCCCCAACTTACAAAGTAAACTTTATTAGTAGAGGGAAGGGATACCCGACTTAGTCATGCTGTTGGGGACTTAGGGTCCGGTCCCTTAGAGGGACCATGCCCCTGTTGACTGGGCAGATCCAGTTTTTGCACAGCTTCCTTTAAACAGGTCTGTATCCAGTCCCGCATCTCCGACTTCAGGCGGTCCTCTTTGCTGTGACCTTGGGCCGCTTCGTTAAACTTATTTCCGCGCTTGGCATTCTTGTCCGGTCCCCCTTTCTGCTGGTGAAAGTGACGCTGTTTTGGCTTGCCAAACCTCTCACCTCCTTGACTCTGCCGTCCGCCCTGTTGACGGGGTGGTTGACGTCCATGGTGTCCTACCCGTGCAACCGCTTTGGTGGAGGGCACCTCGTTGCCTTCAAGTGTCAGGCCTGTGTTGTCGGCAGTCTGTATTCCCAAGACCCGAGCGTCACTCTCATGCTTTTTGCTTGAGCGGTGGCGCAACTCCCACACTGTCTGCGCGTGCTTGCGGATGTCTTTCATGGTGGGATTTGAGGTCCTGCAGAACAGTGCGACATCAAACCGCACGCTGTCGTGGAGGTTGTTGACAGAGACTTGAAGGCATGGTCTTCCTCCAACCCTGGTGCATTGCGGCCTTGGAAATAGGCAACCTGCAGACGTCGGTAATACTCCCTTGGAGGTTCCATCCTCCTTTGAGTTATGGCGAAAGCACCAAAGGCTGCAGAGGCAGGGTCGTTGTACGGGGAGTACTCTTCCCGGAGAGCTTGGCAAAGGGCTGAGTACCGGTCCCTGGTTGCAGGAGGAAGTGATTCCATGAACACATGGACACTCCTGGACGTTGTCTTCCAGAGAAGCTTCAGCTTCTCACGCGTGGAAGGATGAGGCAGGTCAAGGAGACACCGTTCGACCTCTCGAAGGTAGTCATCTATGCTAGCCTCCGAGTTGCTTGGGTCAAAGCGTTCTATGTCCTTAGCAAGAGATTCCAATTGACGAGTCCGCAGACCTTGTTCCCTTGGGAGGCCTGAACTGTCAGAGTCATCTGATGTTAGTTCTCCATGACCTCTGTAGCGGTAGGAGGAGGCGCCATAACGGGGGTGGAACTCACCCGTGGATGGAGGCCCAGAGCTGCTAGCACCACGGGGGGCCTGCTGATAACTCTCCTCCCTTCGAGGTGGAGTGACAGAGTCATCAAAGCGTAAGGTGGTGCGGCCAAGCATGGATGAAGGTGCACTACCATACGGTGTGGCCCTCGGGCCCCCAAAGCGAGATGTCGGAGGCGCTGGGTACCTATCCAGCATGACAAGGTCAGTCCCTGCACTGCTGGGGGCTATTCGCCTCCTCGCAATGGCGCGTGGCTGGTCTCCTGGTCCAAGTCTTCCCGGGCCCATGGGAGCTGGAAGAACTGATGCAGTTGATCCCCCTGGCTGGGCAACTTCGGGTCTTTGTTGGTCTGGAGTAGGCTGTCCACCTGACTGGACAACTTCAAGACAGCGTAGGAGGGCTGCTTCTCTTTTGAGAGCTGCCTCAAGTTCTCTCTGAGCTCGGCTGGGCTCTTTGTGACCAGGAGGGGGTCTTGATTCAGTACCAGATGAATCATCTGGTGATGATTCAACTCCTGCCTCCTGCGGAGAAGTCTGGATCTGGGAGTCCACAGGCTCTGGGCACTGTGGTGCTCGTGCACGACTTGGTGCACAAGAAGCTTCATCCTCCCTGTCCTGGAGCTCCTGCTGCAAGCGGGAGTTGTCACGTTGCAGCTGAGTGAGTCGCTCTTGGGACTCTAGAGCTTGTAACTCGGCCTTACGCTGATAAAGCAGTGTAATCTGGCCTAGAACGTCTGGGATGGTGCGCTGAGGCTTCCCAGTCGGATCATTGACATAGCTTATCAGCTCCCTGAGTTTCTCTTCACAGGTTTCAATGCTGTAGCTATTAAGATGAGTTCTCTCCTCTAAGGAGAGGCGGAGGAGTCCAGCGACCGCATCCTGCAGGGCTGGGTCGCATGGCTCTTGGGGAGCTTCTGCTCCTGACCCACGGGGGCTCTGACTACTCATTGCGTTATTTCAGACCCCAGAGTTCGCCAAGCTAACTGTGCTGCAAAAATGGTGCTAAAAATGTTGTTGCTCATGCACAGGCGAGAGCTATACCTGTGACTTACAACCCTATGGGCTCCAGCTAATGCTTTAACTGCAACCTACACAAGTGTTAGTAAGGTGCGTTTAGCACCTTGACAAGCAATAGCTATGTTAAAATGTAAGTAACCTCAAAGCTCGAAATTTATAAAATTCTTAGATGAAAGCAATAAAGAAGGTACAGTCACTAACCACACACTGCGACAACTCACAAACCACAACTGACTTGTACTTGGCAGCACTGCAAGTGTAAACTATGGAAAACTGAATTCTACAAAAAAAAGGTTAACTCCAGAAAATTCAAATTACCAATTCTAGGTTAGTGTACACATTTGTTGTAACAAAGCTGGTTTAAATCGGCCTCACACGGGGCACCATTTTGTTGGGAATCGCTTCAAGGAAGTTTGGTGATTGACATATAATTACCGGAAGTAATCAATAAAAATTTTAAAATTATAAATTAAGAAATTATTTATTATTATTTAATTAATAATTGCGGGGCACCACCCTGACGTCAGGCAACAGGCA
>MDSQ01000498.1_pt1 | contig 10251 bp, 5 predicted proteins | sample 1008251 | NCBI WGS metagenome assembly MDSQ01 (sample SAMN05526597, study PRJNA338239) | gut metagenome | isolation source: Hindgut content | host: Naso unicornis | place: Saudi Arabia: Red Sea | collected 2016-05
GAGAGAGAGAGAGAGAGAGAACAAGGCCGGACGGGAGAAAAGAAAACATCAAGATTTGTTGGATTAAAATGACATGGCTGCAAAAGAAACTCACACTTACCCAGTGTGACAGTTGTCCCTCTGGATACAGCTTTCTGATTTCATTGATGGCAAAGTAGGCTGGCAGAAGGCAGGCATTTCTGTCCAGGATATATTCTACTACCTAGAATACAAACAGAGTAAAAAGCTAAAGTAATAGATTTGATACACTCACAAGGAATTATTTAAAGCTATCAGAGTGAAAAATAAAGAAATTACAAATAATTACGCATAATGAGAGAATGACAGAAAAATACCTCTCTGGCAGCCAGAAGCTGTTGGACTATAGCTGAGCTGACAGTGGTGGGAATGGTTTGAATTTTATCCAGAACAGGTTTTAGCAAGTCTCGAACACCCTGAAACACACACAAACACACGTTACATGAAAACAAATCCAGTGATGGAAGATTTGAAATTCAGCAGCAGTCTATTGGAAAAAGATGAGAAATGCAGCAACAAATAAATAAACATGTGCAAGTTCACAATAGCTGCGACCAGCAGTCTATAACAAATGGTTGATGACTTATGAAACGGGGCGGGGCAAGTCATGACCAATGAAATTATGTGAGTGTTTCTACAAAGTTTGGCCGCGTTACATGAAGCTGTTTAGAAGTTATGCAACTTTTTGTTACAGGCCACTCCCACTGCCACGCCCTCTTTTTGACAGTTGGCTTAAACAGTTAACCAGTCGTCCTTTGGCTCATGTCCAACCTTTCCACTAAATCTTCAGCAAGACTGTGAATCCATTTGGAAGTTCATTTTTTAATTTTCTAGTTAATTTTCTTCAATTCAGTTGCTCATTTGATTTGTCAAGTGTTTGTATAGTTTGAAAGAATGAGATTATAGTTTTAACCAATCGTGAATCTGATTCTGCTACTGGTCTGTTTTCATCCTTCTGTAAAGAAATGCATTTCCTTGCCTTGGACACTAGGGGCATTATCCCATCTACAGACACCAGTTACATACGTAAGTGGAAGCAGGACGTAAAGGCAATGAGTTTCTTGAGAGATTTAGATTACATAATGGAACAATGAGATAGACTTATAACAGCTTATAACACATCCAGCATTCGATGCTTTCAGGAAAAATATTGAGCAGGACTCCTGTCTGAGTTACATGACCACTGAAAACAAAGACAAGGTTGTTGCTTTAACAACACAAAGATGTAAACAAACACCAGTCATAATAAACAATAACATACAGACTACAAGAGGAAAGTTTTATTCAAGACCTTCTTAAATATCTTCAGCTTGTATTTTTTTATATATTTTGATGCTGCTGTTTCTATACTTCCTCAGATGCAAATTCAAAAAATGCAGAAGTATTTCCTGGGTATAAATGTCAATATGTATGTAAGTAAATGTTTGTATTGCTCTTCAATTTACTCATTTATTTTCATCTTATTCTACTCCATGTATGTGTTCTGTGTGTGCAGCATGACAGACTAAATCTTAAATTCACAAATAAACTCCTGTGATGTCATGAAACTGAGAAAAAATGTATCGTCTCAGCTGCTTTTGTGTGTATGTGTGCGTACATGTGTGTGTGAGACAGACCTTGTAGTCCACCCCTCCAATGATCTTGCGTATCAGTTTGAAAGTTAATGCCCACAGCTGAGTCCTCTCCCACTCCAAACTGTCTGAGCTGATCAGCGCCACACACACCATCCTTCACGCAAACACAGAGATTCATCAGATGGAAGATTAAAATATACTAGTGACAACACACAGTTGATTCACAAATTAACTGCAGAGACAAGCTAATGAAACTAATGTACCCTACATATGAAAAGTAACATTTGCAATAATGACTTCATAAACCATATAATGATCCATTCTACTGTATGTGTGTGTACCTGGGTGGTAACAGACTGGTCTCCACAGCCATTGCCAAACAGTCATAAAGGAATGAGATCCTTTTGGGACTGTGCTGGCTGTGTATAAAGCGCACTATCCACTGTACACACTGTTCATGAGACTCCTGCAGGAAGACATGCAGATATTTAAAAACACAACCAGCCAGTCATCATCTTATGTGCAAGTGTGTATCTGTCACTTTGTGTCCAGAGACCTGCGGCAGTGTTCCCCAGAACTGCCTGAAGGCACCGAGGCAACTGATCAGTTTGGTCCTTTCATCCTCTGGAGTGTCCATAAACATCCTGAACACACAAAACAAATTATGTTTGAGCCTGCAGCATTTTATTTTACATTGTAAAGAACTTATTATTGATATACACAGAGTGTGCGACTAATCTACAAGGAGTCCCACCTGTTTTAACTATATAAGAACAAAACAACAGGAAGTGAGTGTGTGTTTGGAGTTATCTTACCCAGCAAAGGCCTCTTCTATCATCTCAGTTTTCTGAGGAAAATAAGTGAAAAATACAATTTAAAAAAGGATTTTGTGAAAGGACATGAAATGAGTTAATTCCCTTTTCTGTATTTTCATCTAACTGCTTTTACTACTTTTATTTGTGAATTAATAATATTATATATATAAGATAATATTACATATACAGGCATCGTTGTAGGTGGAGTTCTACTTCTATTATCAAATGCTGTTCCTCTCTCTGAATATTTAATTTTACTATTAATTGGTTAATTTAAAAAAATGGTTGTAGTTTTGAGGAAATACCACAATAAACTGCATTAATATTAAATGTTGTGACAGAGTTGGTGCACACTTTGTTAAAACTGTCTTGAAAATCCTGACAAAATCCTCTCTTGGGTTGAATATAAGCAACTTTTAAAATGTAACATGCAATTACTAGGAGACCCAGCAGAAGTGGATATGCAAGACAGTGGAAGTGCATTAAAAATATTAATAGGCAGAAGAATGTGAGTGAGAATATTTGCTTCAGTCCGTTTTGTAGTTCTCCTGTCTTTACCAAATGCTTTTTCAAAAAGCATTTTCGTCTCCAGTCGAATAAACACGAGATGAAAAAATGGAATATAAACGAGTAAAATAAACGAACAACAGTATCAATACATCACTTTCATAGTTATGTGTGCATACATTCAGCAAAATGAGCTGTTATTGTCTCGTTTTCATCTGAGAAAAATAACGTTGACGAGATAATTCAAAAGGGAAATATATATTATGCAAGTCTGCGTACTGAATGTTGAGAACTTTAAGTTAACTAATTTCAAGAACTGGCACAAGACAGAAAGTCTTAATTGCTTTCAATTGTGTTCAGAACGTAAGATAACGTGAACGTGCTATCTTAGCTATTAATTTTATACTGATATTAGCTACAGAATCTAACTGTATTTCGAAACAAACGCTCCGTTGTTGGAATAATTTATTAGCAAAACAAAGACAGGTTTATCGGTGGACACTTTATTGTAAAGGCTAACGATGTCTGAAATGCTAACAAATATTAGCATCAAACTAAGTTAATTAAGATGCGAATTACCACAACATCTTCAAAGATGCTCTGGAGTTGCGTTTCCATTGAAAGGGCCATGCTTGCTTTCAAAAGAGTCAATTTTTAGCGAACCATTACAGAAAATTAACCGGGTCACAGCTTTGAATAGGTGCAAACAATGCTACGGACAAGCTATGATCAGGCACCGGAATGAATGCGCCGAGGGACGCGCAACCGCAAAAACAATCCGGAGGCACATCAGAGACACGAGCTACATAGTTCCGCTTCATGTTGTAAAACGTTAATTATGTGAATTTCTGTTGCCTATTTAACTATCATATGTGGTAATAATAAAATATGATTGGCATTTGTCACAAACACCACTTACAGTCTGCACCTTTCTGAAAAAATATTTTTATTTAAAAGACCACGTTGAGTTCGCTATAATACAAAAAGACTGAATTTATAGCAGTGGGCAACGGTCGCACATTTTCTCCACCAGATGTCTCTAGAGTTTCAATTAACAGTTTTGTTTTTTTTTCTTTGCAACTGTTTTCTAATAAGTCGTATCTTTCATTGGGCTTTTGCATTTTAGGAATTCCTGTTAAATTAGTTTTCATTGATATGTAGTGAAAAAGTGAGTTTTCTGTGAAACTTGGAACCCCCGTGAGCTGTGGAGCATGTGCTGCAGTTACATGTTTCTTGGAACAGGTCCGAGAGCAAATATCACAGGGCAGTTTCTCTGTCCCATAAGGTCTCATAAAATGTCTTGATGACGCTGAAAAACAACACTGAACTTGAACAAAACACTGGCTGGCACAACTGCAAGGAGGCCCTCTGGACTGTAGTTACTTGAGCAACTTGTAACTAGATTTTTATGTTATTTTACTTTATTTATGTGTGTATGTATTTATTTATTTAGAGGTTAGCCTACAGCCTGAAGAAATTTAGCCTGCTGTTAGTTACTTACAGGAAAGGTTTCAGCTGTGAAAAGTAGCCTAACTTTGTTTTCTCAACTATAAGTAAATTATGATGTGCCTGTATGTATATTTATTTATTTGAGGCCTACTATAGGCCTACTTCACTACATTAATGCACTACAGTGAAATAGCAGGTGTCGCTATATGTACACCTAGGTTAATCTTTTGGTAAGCTACTTCATATCATCCATTCTACAAATAAAAACAACAGTTAGGGCTTATATATTTACTCTAAAAGTTATAGGCTATTAACATGAGGACGTTCACATTTACAGGCCCACATGCACACTTTTATCTACCTAATCTTATATTTTAAATAAGCAGAAGTTTGTGCAGGAGAGAGAGGAAGCCGCAGTATAAGCTTTTACAAAAAAATTACCACTACACTAAATCTTGATAAAGCAGAAACAAGTTGTCCATGGCAATAAACCGTTTAATAAATAACTAAGTGTAGGAATAATTGGTTAATTATAAACCAATGCCATAAGTGGAACACATGAGCCAATGAACTCTTAAGAGGTTACAATGCGCTTTGTTTGATGTATTTTGAAGTAAAATTTAAAATGCACAAACTTTAAAATAATAATAATAATAATTAGTGACAGTTAATCTTGTGTAACGTTGTCCTTTGATCAACCAAGCGGCGCACGCGCGCACACACTGGACCTCCACCTGTAAAGGTGTCAGGTGCACAAACAGGTGAGGTCACATTTCTTTCTCTTACACGGAAACCTGTGGTAACGTACGGCTTGTTTTTCTTTCACTCACCGATTAGGTTGAGTCGGCACTGATATCCAGCCAGTCGTATTTAATCCACACTTCCTCTTTGGACATGCGGATGGTAATTTTTAACTGATTTCTGTGAACCGTGAGGAGAAACACCGGGTTGTTTTCAGCTGTCGGAGCAGCGCAGAGGAGGCGAGAAGCCGCCGTGGGGTTGAACGTTATGTGTAAACATGATCCCTCCATGCAGAGATGTGGACCGTGTTAATTTTTCTCAGCGTGGGGTCTCTGCACTGCACAGGTATGACTGCAGTAAACTGATTCTTTACTACAGCTCCCATTACTACAAACAGGCCAGATAGGCCAACAACTTTATGTTAATTCTGTCCTGTATTAAGCTGCTTTTAATCAAGCTACTTGTGATTGTCAGTTTTTTCGCACAATTAGTTCCAAAAAAGTGTGTGTGTGCTAAAATCCACTTGTTTGCCACCTAATGAAACCATAGAACATCTGTGTTTGTCCAGTTTTATGAAGTGCATCTAAATGAAGTGTAAAATAATACAAACAGCTTTATCATCGCAAACCATCCTTGAACCATTATGTAAATATTGTTAGCACACAATTGGATTTATGGTGTCATCCGAGCTCATGAGGCTGGCCATAGGTGTAAGCCTGATACGATGATGACATCCTTTTATCTACATTAAACAAGCATCAAATTTCTCACATTAACTACTAAGTAAACTTCAAACATCTCCTGCATTCAAATTAGGTTATTAGGTATCGAATTGCAACTGTGAGGAAGGCATAAATGCTTTAGTCCTCCTAAACCCAGTATGGTTTTGATGTAACGCTGAGATTTGCTTTCCAAAATATTAAAGAGCTTTTGAACAAGTTACAGAGTAACTCTAAACTGAGTTCAAACCGTAAGATTCTCAGTTTTCCAAGGCACTTTGAATGGTGCCTGTGCAACATTCAGGGCCGATTTAAGGTCTAAGACGAAAATGATGTGTAACACTTTGATGTTTACTTTCAGAGGTGATATTGACCAAAGTGTACAGACTGCACCAACATTTATATGTTGTCACATTTTCCAAATACCTCTGATCATTTTAATACTATTACGTTCATATCTCCATGACAGTTATGAACTTTCCATCTGCGCTGCGCTCACGCACACCTCTACCATTGTGAGTATTTTTTGTCTTTAAACAAAAGGAGTCACCTCCAGCTGCTGTGTGACACACATTTCCGTATATGGAAATCACTCCCAGAGTTGGGGGTGCTCCCCTGAGATGACAACGTGGTGCAAAATCTGCTACTCTCCAGGTCCATTTTGTCTCATAATTAACCATGACTTTTTTTTTTTTTTAATTTGAATTTTATAAAATAGGGACAATGCAATTTAACATGGTTCCAATACAGAGAATGCAACTGATGTGCTGTACAGAGAATTTATAGCTATTGCTAATTTTCAACTCTTGTCCCTGATTGGGCTTTAAAGGTAACGTAACGTAATCAAGACAATAAGCTTTGAATGACTAGCATGCTAAAACCATCACACACAATACAGAATACAATAAAATACACATACCACAACACACCTACTGTACTATATTACACATGTCACATTACAAGACAATATAACCTCCATCGAGATACAAAAAAATGCTTCTTTGTTTGATTCGAAAATGGAACACAAAACTGCAGAATTCTGCACCAAACTCAGTGTGCATGCTTAACATGCACAGGAATTGCTGCATGAACATTCCGCAAATTCGTGCCACATTTTCACATCGCACTGATGTGAAACAGCTTTAACCTAGCTATGATGCTTGATTAATCTCCGTATTACTATGTTTCCTACTACAGAAAGCCCTTTGAATCAGGATTTTTAGCCTTTTGTATCTTCTGAGTGTGTGATGTGCCTCCACCGTTGCCTGTTGCAGTTTAGTTTAGCAGCCACATCAGCTATGCATTCAGTGCAAAACCCAGGATTAGCCCAAAGACCTGTTTAACAAAACCATGTGAGCACAGTTCAAGCCCAGATCACAACCAGTAACAGCGACACATCACAAATAATTGCTGCTAAAACACTGCACATAAAGTTTTTGAGTCGAGCACAGCTTAATGCCTCTGCACGAGTCACAAAAAATATTCCGTTTGTTTCGATCAGAGAAACTTGTGTCACAAATTGCAGCTTGTGTTGCAATTTTGATGAGAGGTTTTGTCATCTGACTTTCTGTGACTGGTTGTGCAGACAGTGACATTAGTACACAATCTCCAATAATCACACAACTAAACAAAGTTTAAAAGCATTCAGTTATGGATGAGTGAAGGTGGAAATAATAAAACTTGATTTGAATTTACCTCTTTTGTTGTGTGTGTGTGTATGTGTGTGTTTACTCACTTTGACTGTCCCTGTCCTTGAGATGGGTGGTCTCATTGAGGTTGGGCTCCGCCCTGGTGCTGCTCTGATGCCCACTGACCGAGAGCTCAGCTGAGAGGGGGAGGAAGTAAAGAAGGAAAGAAAGAGAGGAAGAATGGAAGAAAAAAACAAAAGTTAAAGATCAAAATAAAGACAGAAAAGGGTTGCAAAGGCAAAAGGGATGAAAAATTGGAGAGAAACAGGAAAACAACAGAGATTTTGTTTAGTCACATGAAGGCAAGTACATGAAACAGCTGAAAAAGAGTAAACAATGTTCCACTTTATTCGTCGCTTTTCAACAGTGAGAGAGGGGTAGAGAGGAGGCAATGGATGGAGAGTGAGTTAGTATAGGAGAGAGACAAACAAGAGAGGGAAGAGAAGAATAAATCAAAACAGCATTATCGGTCTGAAATGTAGTGTGTCTTTGTTTTCTAATCGGCTTGTTCTTTTTTTGAGCCCAAACTGATGAAAAGTTGCAAATTAAAACAACGAGCATCAGGCTGAAAACAATTCTGTCCCCCACTCCACCCCTCTCTCTTAATTGGTTCACAACTAATCGCTTTGTAAAGACTTGTATAGCTATTACCCCCGCAATACATCCACCAATGCTGCAAATTTACACACAGACACACACACACACACGCACACACACACACAAAAAACACAGACACATATGTAGTCAAGCTTACATGCACACACACATGCCAGCATGTTGGAAGCACATCAACCCCATCTTCCTATTTTCCTGCTTGACACCCTTTGATTGAATTTAGAAGCTAATGAGGAAACTATCAGACATCAGGACAGAAATGTTGCTGTAGGTTTGGTGCGTCATCATAGAAGCGTACGTTCATTATTCCCTCCAAACCTCTGTTGTACACAATCCTAAAGTTACCAAAATAAAAACCAAGATGAAGAATCATGAGTGAGCAATCTTATCCTCTTCAAGTTGAAGAGAAAATAATAACTCTGTTATTTAAGCAGTCATGTGAGCTTAAAGGAGCATCCCAGTGTTACTACATGCCTCAACACTGGCCACATAAGTTACACAAACCCCGCCCATTTTTTCCCAAATTAATTTTAGTTAACAGCAATTTTTAACCATTTCCTTTAAAATGGCGAATTACCTATACCTAGTAACTTTCACATGGTCTTTAGTGTTTCTGTACCCTGTTTCATAATGGTCGGGGCCTTTATTACCTCAACCGAAGTATGTACCAGGCCTTTATTTGAGGCAGGCTTGTATTAGAGGCAGGCCTTTATTCAAAAGGCCAGCTGATAGTATAATATGTCATATAAATCTTTATTGCAGAGGGTTTTATTTTTATATTCCTCAATTGTATTTATTTTATTTTAATTTGCCTCACTGAAAAGTGCTGCATTAATTGATCAAGAGTAGGACTGGGTATTGTCAAGAACCTCCCAATTCAATTTCAGTCTTCAATGTTAAGAGCTTGTTTGTTGGGCAGAGAAACAAAATTACATGAATCAATATACAAACACTGTTGAATGCCGTTTTCTTCACATGTGGCTAAGATGAAAACTAATAGGGTACAGTAAATTTGAGGGTACACTTGTAGGGGCTTGTTGGCCAATTTAATTTGCCATAAACATTATGTTGCCTATAAGAAAATGAGCCGTGTGCTTCCTCAGAGCTGCTGCATGTTGATTGTGGACAGAGATGCTGGTCAGAGATCTTCATAACTGGATAGGAATATTAATGATGTTGGTGAGCAAAAATTTAAAAATATTAAGCTTGTTCACTGCAGTGTTAAAGTTAGAGGAGCTAACAAGAACCTGTCATGGGGAGAGGCGACATGTTGCTGGACAAAATGCAACAGAGAGATGATGGAGAAACATCAAGAGGTAACGTTAAGTATGCCTGAGTAATTAAGTGGGGGGTCTTAGGTTCTTAACAGGATGTGAGCTGTTGACTTTCTCGTTAGTTCACTGTAAACGCAAACATCGGTTGCTTACTCGTTAGCTAGCAGGCAAACAAGGGTACCGTTAACATCAGTCTGTGGGTGCTCCGCGAAACATGCAATCAGTTTTATTTTTATTTCCATTCGTTGTAATGGTAGCATGTGTTTATATCTCTCATCCCAAAAGTAATTTACATCCCCCGGATCTTATTTTTATCAGCCTGGGACAACACGGTTCTTAAGCTCAAGTGGGTGGGTGTACGTTGTATTTTTTTCAAATGGATTTCAGGATTTTCTGAATGGATACTGAATTGAGGAAAAAATAATTGCAATGCATTGATGAATCGATTTTTTACCCAGCCCTAGTTAAGACCAACAAAGTGTTGAAAGTAAATGCATGATTATATTATTGAATTAAAATTAAAGCTGGAGAAATGTCATTTTATGTTTAACTAACATGCTCATGATATAAAAGTCATTGGGAAGGTTATCACCCTGTTTGTCTTACCTGGCCTGTATTTGTGGCACGGCCTTTATTTGGTCGTACTGACCATGCCTCCTGGCTTTTATTGAATACCGCTCTTTATTAGAGGAAATATGGTATACAAATGGTCCAATTTTAACAACAACGTTTGTAAAAGATGGGGATGATCTCTGCTAATGGTCAAACATAGCCTGGGATGTTCCTTTAATTGAAGAAATATAATATTTTAAATGTGAAGTGTTGAACTCCCCAAATTTTTTCAAAAGATC
>MDSQ01000499.1_pt1 | contig 10248 bp, 7 predicted proteins | sample 1008251 | NCBI WGS metagenome assembly MDSQ01 (sample SAMN05526597, study PRJNA338239) | gut metagenome | isolation source: Hindgut content | host: Naso unicornis | place: Saudi Arabia: Red Sea | collected 2016-05
CACACAGCTACATATAAAGGCTGGCAGAACAGATAGCTGTCTGTGGTCTGGCTCTTCCCCGTCTGATAAGACATTTCTTCCCTACAAAATATTTTTAAAAAGCCAATTAAACAAAAAGTATATCATATTTTTGAGAGAGGGAAATGCAGTTATCACATTTTCTTGCTGGGGATGTGTCCAGTTATTGACAGAGTTGTATCCATGAGCTATTTTCTGTGCTTTCTCTGTGGCTGTGTGAGCACTCTCATGACTCCTCAAGTTTGAGGTGTTGCTTTGAAAGCAGGTAAAGTGCTGACTGGGATCTGAGACCCTGCTAACACTGTGCACTGTGGCTCGTTTTTTGAGAAAGCATTGTGGTGTAGCATCTCTTTGCTCAGCCACTGGCAGGATGTAAGGGTGTGATCACATACATACTGTAGAGTCACACTACTGTGGACTTGTCTTCATCAAAGTGTGGTTCAGCTCCACAAGTCTGCACCTAAAGGTAAAAAAGTGTGAGTTACAAGCATGACCCAAATAACCTGTGGGAGGCCCAGGGGCAAAAAACAAGCTTTAATCACCCCCCGTTCCTCCCTATCTGTGAATTGTGTGCTGTATTTCTCTGCTAGAGTGATGTGAGACTCCAGGTTTGCTGTGTTATTTCATACAGAGTAACTGAGGAAGATGCATTACCGTGTGTTAGTGCCACATCAACTGAAATAATGCTGGTATTAAAGGAGCACCGTTATATGTTAGGAAATCGGCTCATTTGCTTTCTTGCAGAAAGTAAGCTAAGAAAATTAAAACCACTCTAACGTCTCTATGCTAAGTGTGGACATGGAAAGCCATTAGCCTAGCGTAGCATGAAGACAGGGGATGCAGCTAGCCTGTCCAAAGTTTTAAAACTGCTACCTTTTAAAGCTCACTAAATAACATTTTGTATCTTATTTGTTTAATGTGTACACCGAAAGAAATGTAAAGTCAACCACTTTTGTTTTTAGAGGGAGTTAAATGCGGAAGCTGTTTCTTCATCAGTCTGTGAACCCACCTGCAACCATCTCGACAATTTAGCCTTTGTGGCCTGTGGTCTTTCAGCGAGCTTCCACTGTAGCCAGATGTGTGCCAGGTGTGTAGCCAGGTGTGTGAGGAAATACATCCTTGTTTAGGTGCTGGTCGTTGTTTGTTGCCTGATTAGCAACTTGATGTGAAAGAATGACAAGAAAGATACTTTTGGCTAATTAAATTTACAAATATCTGTATATGAACACATATTAAATATTTTGAAAAGCTAATAGCAAGCTAGGTTAAGTTGCTGTCAGGTGATAGCCAATATGTTCTGAGAATGCATTTCAACCAGTTTGTTCAGGCTCTTTCGCTCTCCACACCACTTACATGCAACCAAATCCTGCTCAGACGTGATTGGTCAATAGTAATCGGTCCACAAACAGAAACCAGAGGGTTTCCAAAATGTTGTCCCTTGAATACAGATTTGGTATGTATATGCAGATTTCTGTTTATAGAGATTATTTCTCAAAATACAGCAGTTTATTCACCCAATCAATAATTTTTACCCTTTTGTTTATCCATAGAGAAAAAAAGAGACTCATTGTGTCAGTTAGTGAATTTAAGAGGTGCTGGCTGGTGCATTTCTAATTATTTACCTTTGAACAGGCTAGCTGTTTCCCCTTTCTCCAGATCTATACGCTAAGATAAACTAAGCTAAACTAAGCCAAGCTACTTGCCTCCCAACTCTCCACTTTTAGTGCACAAAGTAAAAGTGGATTTCTTTCAACATAACTCTTACTTTGACTTTTAAAAAGAGGGTAGAAACTGTTTTTTTAAATGTCAGGGCAGCAGGTCCCATCTCAAGGCCATCAACATGTCCGTTGATATATTGGCTTTGCAAAGTTGGGTTCTCCAAATGGCAGGATTTTTTGAAATGGTTCTCCTTGATGATGCCTTTTTCTCCTTATCCTTCAATTCCTCTCAACTTGACACAACAGTCAGCCTTTTGGTGCCAATAGGATACATTTAAACAGAAAATGTTTCGATTTGTAAAAGATTTTATATATTCAAAGCTTTCACTGAATTTAGTGAAGACATAGTTGAACATAATGTGTTTGTTCAGTCATTCCTAGATTTAAATCTTTTTAACAAACATTTTTACAATTTTTTGTTTTTAATGGATTTTTCTTTAAATAAATTTAATCACACATCTCAAAAAGCCCAAAGACTTTTTGATGAATCTTTCAGTTCTTAACATTTCACATGCATTAATCTTGGTTGAAGTTAAAGCTTTTAAGAGCACATCGAGGTTGAACATTCACTTTATTGGCCATAACTTTGACTCGGAATTGGAGTCAATATCTCATCTAGTGACAGGGTGAGTTTTTGTTTTACGCAGATAAGACTGTTTTGTGGTTTGATAGAGCTGGAGGGCAGATTCACAGGCACAGATAAAGTCCTCAGCTAAATTTACCAGGGTGTTTTTTTATGAAGTTATTTCCTTATCCTCACTGACAGGACAAATTCCCCTTTGACTCACCAGTAAATGTCTTGTAAATGTTTAAATTGGAATACACCCAAGTTAAAAATCTGCTATGCTTTATCTATGTAACTCATTGATACTGGAAAGCTGAAGGCTTCTCATCCTCATATCACATCTTAATGTTAAGTGACAAGGAAAACTGGTTTGTCCATTTTTTTGTTTTTTTTTCACTGTGATGCATCCTGCTGAAGGTTTCCCCTCTTATTTTGGCAGATGTTCTGTAAACTGTGTGAAAGCCATGTACAGTCATGAAAAAAGACGTTAAAGGACAAGAGATAGGGAAGTGAAAAGAGTAGTTTGGAAGAAGAGAACACTTGATTTACCCTGTTTATTTACTTACCCTCTGCAGGCATTTTCCTCACCTTAACACACTCTGTTAAGGACATAAAGTCTAACTTTCCGTGATATTGGTGACATAATAAATAAAAAATGACAGGATTACGCTCATCATGTTGAGTGTGGGTTAAAAATGTTATGAGAGGGCATGAAGAAATGGCACAAGGGGAAGTGAGCTGAAGGAGAAAAAGGAAAGGAAAGAACTTGAGAAAGAACAGGAAATGCAGAGATGAGCAAAAATAAAGAAAAGGAGAAGAAAGATACAAAGACGCAAGAGGTGGAAAAGAATTAGCACCTAAAATGGATGAAATCTCTCTCTTTTTCCTTTCACTTTTAATCTGTGTCATTACTGAGGCGACATACTTGAAAAAGCTGCAGAGTGTGAACGAGTGAGACTTGGTTATCCACAGAACACATGTACGGCTGCGTGAAAGAGGAGATTGCTCATGGCAGAAGCAGCATGGTTCCTCATAGTATGACTTACATTTTCTCTCCCATTCTCAACTTTCTCTCACCTGTAGGTCAGATGTATGTACTATATAATTACCCACAAATTGGCCTCATAACTAAAAATACACCCTCTTTCTTTGGCGTCTTTTACGAAAGCCTGTACTGCACCTACACAAAGACACGTTTCAGGACCCCCTCAGTTGTCTACAGCATAACAGGTTTAATATGAAGGACTTGTTTGTGTTCCACTCTGTGGCCTTGTGACAGTGATCCAATATTTACACACACCAACGTGTTGAAATTTTGAATTAGGACATGATGCAGAAACATGACATGATACTTGAATTTAAATACATGTGAATTTATGCAAAAATATTTAATCTTTTATTTATTTTCTGCAAATACCTGCAGATCCACAGATTTTCATCCTGTGTGTGTCTGTGATAAAGACTATGTGAGTATTGTGAAAGTTAGTGTTGCACAAGAATCCGCAGAAACCGAAAGATTGACTATGCAGACTGTGCAACAGAGTATGCAATAAGTGGCGTCATAAATGTGTTGGTCTATTTTGTTTATGACTTTAAATGTTCCTGCTACCTACCAGCACATGATGACCATGCGGGCTGGGCACGGGGAAATTTGTCTCTTGACTGATATAAAACCATTTGGGCATAAAAGTGATGAGTAGATTCGCTGATAATTGGTGGATCAGAGGCTTCAGAACTGCTGGTGTTGTGTAATATGACATACTTTTGAGAGGAGTTTTTTCTCACACTAAACATGAAAAAGCATAATCATAAAATTCCCCAAATTGCACTGAAACGACTCACCCACTTAAAAATGTGTAGGTGCCATGTCAATTCAAACATTAGAGGAAATAGAACAGGGAGTGTGCAGGAGTCATTTTCATTTGCCATTTCATTTTTTTGTTTTCATGCTCTGATAAATGTGTATGGATTATGGCACACTGAGCCATCATCTGAATGTAGGAAAAATGGGCCAAAACGGACAGTTAAATTGAATATTTGTTAAACTGACCCATGTTTCTTCTTCTCTAAGGTCTTTTTTGAAACACTTTTAATATCTTAATTCTAATAGGCCAATATTTTTTTTTTCAATGAGTATTTCAACGATAATGTTGTGTGTTATTGCTTTAAATTCATCAATATTCTTTATTTTAAGGGTGCTGCTGTGTATGCATGCAGAGTTCACCAATGAATATTTAGAATAAAATTACTGCATAAATCACATTTGTATGCTGGAACAGACCCACCAAACTTGAATACATGATACACAGTGTAGTGATAATCCGGTGAGAACAACTACCCTTTGATCAAGTCAGAGATTGATCTTCATCTTCATTCAAGCAGGACCGTATTTAAATAATTCCACACATTCAAGTCCATCAACCGGTCATCCAGTCAAAATGCTGTTCTCCCAGTGAATCCTCATGTTAATGCATTGAGTCACACATGCAAGATGTGGGTCATACAGCCCCAAAGCCGCTGCAAATTTTAGCCAGAAAATGGCAGATAAGGCTTCCCCTATTTCTTTACATTAACTCACTGAATTCAAGTTACTAAAAGACACATTCCTCTAGCAAACCCATATCTGGTGCTGAAGTCCCTCCTGCTCTCCCCTTGTCTGTCCTTATCAACCCACCGTTTACAGGCAGCAGTTGTATTTTTAACCCAGAGAAACACCTGCAGCCGATCTAGACAGTCTCTCCTGCCTCCAGGGGTTTGATGGAAGAGCAGATTCATCACATTCACTGGGGCTTTTCCAGGCCCCCAGTGTGTAATGCGTGAATAAAGAAAGCTGCAAAGAAAGCATGTTTGCAGAGTTAAAACCACCCTGGTTTTCGATTAGTTTCTATTTTAAACCACTGGGTGCACCTGGACAATGAAATGCTGTTTACAGAAGTGCTGGATTGTTCCAGAGTTGGGGCTAAACTCAGTGCATCAAGGATGCATTTCTATTTATGCTGTGAGCTGAAACTGAACCTGAGCTCCCCGAAAATTGCCCTGGGTGCATCCTGCAGCAGATTTTGCTCACTGTCGTGTTCCATTCATTAGACAACAGTTCAGGTTGACACGCAGTTTAATGTCTCTATTTTTGTGTTGCCTTTAAGGTTTGTAAGTACTGCATATAGTAATTAGGCCAACATTTGTGTCACAGAAGTAGCATAAATTAATTTTTTAAAATTCCACTTTCGCTTTAGTCTCAATAGTTTGTGCCTGTTCACTGCTTAAATCCACTGGAATGGGTTTATTTTCTTCAAATCTCAGCATGAGCTCACACTGAAAAGTCATTTCCCATGATGCGAGCTCTGGATTCTGGGTCACCTGTGCTAAGTTGTTGGTGTGTCAAAGTTAATTGTAACATCGCTCCAAAAAGGACAACAGACAGTTTACCTTTGCTTCAGCATAAATGCCCAGAGTATTTTTGTGCTGCTGGTTTTATGCCACAGAGATGTGCACAAACTGCACTGATGCTACACTATGAAGCAGCGGTACACCGCTCTATGTACTGTAAAGGCTGCACGTTTTTAAAATTCATATTCTCTGAGCACACAATCAAAGAGCCGTTCAGTGAGATGGCGAAGCATCCTACATGTGCATTCTCTGGAGGTCTGAAATGCTCCCATACGATATAAGTAGATTAGTTATGGAAATTTAGCGGGAGACAGCATTGTGTCACATAGCCCACAGAGGATGCATGAGCAATTTGAGTTTTTGAATTGACTTGAATAAACTCAAATTCCAGTGCGCCACATTTCATTGTTCTGACCGAGTGCCCGCTTTCAAGTGGATGAGACAGACGAGCATCTGCTGAAACCTAAATAGATAGCATTTGGTGTCTAAAACCATGAGTTGAGATTAAATTAAGTCAAATTGGGTCTGCCTGATAAGAATGGCGATACATTTTCAATATTCAAAATGGAATTTATTCATTAAGGGTTGTGAACTCCAAAAGTTTTTGAACCAGTCCTGTGATAACGGAGAGGTTAAAGCTGTTTAAACTTTGCTTATCTCCTCCTCCAGACAACTGGAGCTGCACTCCCCCGACACTAGACACACCCTGGTGCTGCGGTGCCCAGACCAACCATCTGCCCTGTCCTGGTTCTCCGCCATGCACTCTGTCACAGCCACACTGGCTCAGGTCTGTCTTTGATTTCATTGACTCTTACAGGTAATTCTCATCAATGTGACCATTATGATTAGACATTGAAATGACCACACACTGTGGGGATGATTCAGCTCCTCAGAGCTGCTTTGAATCTAAGGCTTCTGTCCTAAAAACTGTCATCCTCAACCCCCTACAGCGGGCACTGGCAGAGGTCATCCAGAACACAGCCAGGACGGGGGTTGCTGGCAGCAAAGAGATACGACACCTGGGATGGCTGGCAGGAAAGGTAAGAGTGTGTGTGTGTGTGTGTGTGTGTGTGTGAGACAGTCTTCCTTTAGATCTCTCACATTTTTGATGAGATACCTTCACTCTTACCTTTTTGTGGGTGCTTAATGTGCATGTGTGTGCTCTTGTTCTGGCTTTGTGAGGTCTTAGGCTGGGGTAACATTTTAGAAGTATGGACATTTTTGGAAAATTTGGACATTTTAGGTTGCTCATTTCATCTGCAAAGGGCTGTTTAAGGTTAAGACTCAGTTTTGGGACTTTTTGTGTCTGCAGCTATGAAACATATTAAAGTTATTTGCTAATTAGGTAGATATGGATTACATCGTTGATATAATTGTTATGACTTATTTCCAATTTTTCAAAGTTTTCTCATTTTGTTTTTGTAATTATTCTTACATTGCTTTTCAGTGTGGTGGCTAGGCTTGCCTCCTCTTAATGTCCTCTTCAAATACGCATTAGTTTGTGTGTTAAACCAATGCATGCTTGAAATGAGCTCATTTGTTCGACCTGTTGTTCAGTCACATCTCAAGGCAAACATGTGAGTTATTTTTAACAGCCACACTAGAAAGAGTGCTAAAAGAAAGCAGGCAGATCCAATATCCTTTAAAAATGGGAAAAAAACATTGCACTGTTTCATCTTTTATTGTCTTTGTAGTTTATTTTAAAATGTATCTGATACTGCTTGCCCTTTACTTTATTTGTATTTCTGTTTTTAAGCCCTGTGTTTTATGCTACCTCTTTGTAAAGCACTTTGGTCGACAATTGTCGTTTTAAAAGGGGCTTTAAAAATAAACTTGACTGTTTCAGACAGTCCTTCCTCAAAAGCATTCATTTTGCTGCTCTACTTTTTAAATTATAAAAGTTGCAGAAGTAATAATGTGCCAAATGAAAAAGAGGGTGTGAGAGAGGATTCAGCGCTCCTAACCAGCTGTATGTTTTGCTGCTGGGACCATCTGACTTGTGTCTCCTGGTGTGCATGAGCAATTAAACTAATGCCTGCCTGCTCATTAAATTTGTCTAACAATAACAGTTGAAGCTTATAATTCGGTTTAGGTTAAGTTGACAGCCAGGTTTGGGGTTTGGCGTGTAGTTGTGAATGTGTAGGGTAATGCTGTGAGCGCAGGGATGCATTCAGGGTCTAGCATTACAAATGTGTGTGTGGGTGCACAGTTACCTGTGTTTGCAACATATTTTTACCTTGGGCATATCTTCTGTACACACGTGCACACATCTCTGAAATTCATACAAGCATGCACATACACAGATAAAGCTTCACTCTCTTTCACCCGTGGACACGCACACACACCTGCAGAAACATACCCCCCCCACACACACACACATACACATTCATACCTGACTAATTTAGTCCTCATGAATTTGCCAATATTTGATCCTTCCAATGTAGTACAATGCTGTTACTTAGCAACATATTCTCATTATATTAAAAGGCTGACCCCTGACCCTCTAAATCCCACGATATGATTGGCTGAGGCAGAATTTCAAAGAGCAGTTTAGGATTTCATGGCTGGGCTGCAGATAATGAGAATAGTTATGGAGCATAGAAAAATGAAATGCAGGGCTATGTGCGCACGTGTGTGTGTGTGTGTGTGTGTGTGTGTGTGTGTGCTGTCAGTTTAGAGATTAGCACTGCGTGTTGTGTGGGGAAAGCGAGGGGCTTGCTTGTTAGGAAGGATGGGGGGGTTGGCACAGTAAAGCAATTGCATAGAAACTGTACCTGCACCTACAAGACAGCCTCCTTTATTTATAGCAAGCTAATTCTTCACTGGGTATGTGGCATTGTATAGTGAAGGTACACTTTTCCATTTAGAACAGCTTGGTAACAGCTCATGTTAGATCATCTTTGGAGCATTTTAGAGTTAACTATGACAGAGGGACAAAGGAAAGTGTTTGGAATGCTGTTAGTGAGGTTTTGTACTCAGTCTTGAATTTAGTTGAGGTGAAGACAGCACCCACTGCTGAGCACAGACTATGTCTTTTACATATTACCACACATACCATTTCTCTCTCTGACACAGCGTTAGTCCCATCAAGCAGCTCATGGCACACAGCCATCGATATTACTGATTGAATACCTGCATTCATCTAAAAACCTAAGGAATGTTTCGCTGCCTGTGACAAATATATTAGGGCAGAGGTTCATCACATCCTGCGGCGTCAAATTAATGGAGGTCGTGCTCGACTTCAAGTCAACAGGAGCAACTTTGAAGAATTGATAAACAGCCTCTTGGACTCACTGAGAATATATTAGAATCTTTATTGCCTGTTGCTCAATTAATTTATCACCAACGTTTAAACTTTTACAGCTTCATAATGGTCTATTGAAATTTTTTAGAAAAAGGAGTACATAATTTTTTGGGGGGTGGGGTGGGGGGGGGTACATATGCTTTTTTGTGTTTTGTTTAAATGTTTCTAATTTTCATACAGAAGCCCCCTCTTGGCCCCGCACGGCATGCGTGGGTATATAAATGCTTAAATGGATATGAATCTCCTCTGGTTCATTGTTTATCTGTTTGTGCTGCAGACGGAGAGTGAGAAGCAGAGCTGGAAGCCGGTGCTGGTGGTGGTGACGGAGAAAGACCTGCTGTTGTACGACAGTCTACCACGAGGCAAGGAGGCCTGGCAGAGCCCTGCACACACTTATCCACTTTTAGCAACGCGGTAGGTCCACCCACATATATGCAGATGTCATAAACACACACAGGCTATTTGCACCATAAAGGATTGCAAATATTTTACAGAGACTGTGTTGTCCTAGTAATAGGATTTTAAGGAGGCTTTTTTTGTCTTTATTGGAACGGTTGACAGATAAGATATGGACAGGAAAGCCTGCAAAGATGATAAGCTTAATTATTACCTGCTCAAAATCAGCATGCTAGCATTATCACTGTGAGCAGCATGCTAGCCCGACAACCGTTATCATACCATCCTCTATTTTTTTTTCCTTTCCTAAGATGACTATGAACGTCATCTTTAATCCATCTTCCAGTTTGTTTTTGTTTTTTTCAAAAATGAGATTTACAACCTCACAAAGCTGTTAGTGCTGCTGTAGACCTTCAGTCATCACTTACAAGTGTCATGTTGCATGACTGTGATTTCAGCACATACAACATTAAGAGGCTATGAAGCGCTAAGTTTTTGGCAAAGCAAGAGTCTACAACCGCACTAGTGCCTCTTTGAGCTTCACTAAGCAACAATGGTGCTTTGAGTTAAATACTGAGTGATAACATGCTTACACTCGTAGTTTTGCATGTGTTTGTTTAAGAACCAAAGTGTTACAAAAATCTTTATTTGTGGCCCCTAGACGATATATTAAGGGATCAGCAAATTTATTGAAATTCATCCCAAAGTCAACATTTTTATCAAATGCCTTTACAACCCATCCAAGAGTTATTGTGATTTTTCAGTCTGCAGTTACGTGGTGAGCCATCTGACAGACAGACTGGTGTTGCTATCTCTAGAGTGCCAAAGAAAAAAAATAAATATATATATATATATATATA
>MDSQ01000500.1_pt1 | contig 10246 bp, 3 predicted proteins | sample 1008251 | NCBI WGS metagenome assembly MDSQ01 (sample SAMN05526597, study PRJNA338239) | gut metagenome | isolation source: Hindgut content | host: Naso unicornis | place: Saudi Arabia: Red Sea | collected 2016-05
CATTCTGTAGAATAAAATAGGAAGCCGTCTTACCTTTATTCATAACAATGCAACTTTTCTCCACAGTGTAGATGAAAGTGCTAGTGAAATCAGAGTGTATTGAGTTTGTGGGTATTCATCTGTCCCGCCTCCCAAATGATTTACATCTTTGCGGTAAAGATGGTAAATCTATCTGAACAGCTGATATGTTATATGGGAGTGAAATGATAATACCTGATTGCTTGGTATGATTAAGCAACAGCGAAAGTAATCATTCAAACTCCCCTATAAGATATCAGCAATTATAAGTATGAACAAATACAAGGCTATTTTTAATCCTATTTCACCAGGAAATATGGGATTAATCTGTTAGCCTTCTGTTTTCACTCTTCCATTGGACACTGAACAGGAGACATTAAACAAGAAGTAATTCATACACATAATGCACTTTAAATTCAGCATGAACATTCTGTGAAATTGGGGGATATGAGGTTTAACCACATAATATGGAGACAAATGTGACTCATGACTGGTGAGAAATGTGATTTTTTAAAAAAGAAGAATTTACAGGTCATTTAAAATAAAAGGCCAGAACCTGGCATAGCCCCAGACTATGTAATCTAACATTTCACTATATATGCCAGAAGTTCTCAACCTCTGCATGTCAAATTATTATTAAACTGACACCATTTAGACCACAGAAACCCATGGCCAAAATATTCATAAATTTCTGTCATTGTGTCACTTATGTATGAAATTATAGGGGGAAAAAATGATTCCCTTTGTTGCTGGGGACCTTTTCAAGGACCCCTGTGGTCCCTGGACCCCACTTTGACAACCATGCCTGCAATCACAGTCCTCTGAGCTGTTGTCACACAGGGTTGGTTTGGTGCTCATGGCACTGACTGAACTGCAGCGTCCTTGTTTCATGTCTGGCCGACAATCTTTGTTTTATGTTTTACAATATCTCTCTGCCCTCTTATTTTCTGTCATTTCTCTGCTGTCACTCTCTAGTAAAGCCATAACATGCCTGAAAGGACAGAAGCCCAGATCTGCTCATTCCTGTAAAAGCCAGAATAATAATTTCTTGGCTGAACATGTTTCTGTCAGTAAATCATTCTGACATGAGCCTCAGAAAGATTTATTACAGGCCTCTGCAGGAAAGAGGGAAACCGTACAACCTAACACAATGATCCCAGCTGATGCCTTCATTTTAACGGGTAAGGACTTTATGCAACAACCTCCGCAGACAGAATTTTATGAACCGCAGCCTGCCAATAGGATTCTGCTTGAGTTGTCTCGGGGGAGTGGAAGATAGAGTTGATCAACACCTCAGAGGGAGGTTACAACGTGTTCAGGCAAGACTCGCTGTCTCACTTAGCCTTTTCTTTATCCATTCTGTAAGGGAACCTCAGCGTAGCTCTAATTGCTACGACTCCCTGACATTTTGAATTGTTTGCCCGTCTTATCTCCTCAATGGCTTATAGGTAAAAGCGAGACTGAAGTTAAGAATGAAGGACGAGGCCAACGGGGATTCACTAAAGAAATCAGAGGGAGAGATAAGTGATCAACACCAGCAGCAGTCTAAAGGTACTGTGGCAGGATATATTGTCTTATGCTGATGACTACTGGCCCACACTAAGATAATATATAGAATCATAGGAAAATAATCAGCACTTTGCAAGACATTTGTTTGTCTTTTCCTTCCTTAACTTTCTCATAGTAATTTTCCAGGTGGGTGTCTTTGGCATTGTGGCATCTGATTGCCCAATCTTACACACTTTCATCAGGTTGATAATATGCTACTAAAAATTTACATGTAACGTGTTTCATGGGAAATAAATGGATACAAAGGAGATTAAAAGACAGGTTAGCTCCTCTTAAATGTTTCCAATTGTGCAGTCTTTTGTGGTTAACACATATATGCTATTTTCACATGTCCCATGAGACTTTTCATACTTCTTTCTCATTATATTCAACACAATTCTTGCTAAACGTGCAGTTCAGTTATGGCAAGATTTTTAGAACAGTGCTCAACTGGAAAACTGCAGTGTTTTCTGTGCCAAGTCCCTGTTTTCTCTTCCCTAGATGAGAGGAAAGCAATGCGGACAAGAACCTTCACCCGCTGGATGAATGTGTTTCTGCAGAGAGTAAGGCACAAATCAATGCGGTTTTACTGTAGCATTATTCTTTTATACTATAGCTCATAAATGCAATCATCATGTTTACGATCAATAATGTTTATGATTTGTTATTTCCAGTGTGATCCGCCAGTTTCAGTGCACAACCTGTTCAGGGACATTCAGGACGGCAGGATACTGATGGCTTTGCTGGAGGAGCTGTCTGGGTGCAAACTAGTAAGAATCAAAAATGAAACACTCTGATGAGGAAGAAAGTATTATACACATCTCTTTGTTAAGTTGCTTAATTTCCCTCTGTGCCAATTGAGTACAATTCTTTAGCTTTGCACCATGTCTGTAAGCCTGAGATCCATCAAACCAGTGCAAAATAGTTGGATGGCTGTTGAAAACAGAGCTAAGGCTAACAAAAAAGAGGGATGACAAGGGGAGACAGCTAGTCTGGCACTGTTTAAAGACAACAACATCCATTGACCAGCACCTTGAAAGCCAGGCCAAGAAACACTTTACAAAATAAGTTACTTTTTGTTATATTTGGAGAGAGCTAAGCTAGCTGTCCCCCCTCTGTTCTGTCTTTATGATAGGCAAAGCTAGCTGAAGCTAACCAGCTGGCTGCTGTAGTTTTAAATTTGCAATACATGCGAGTATATCAATCTTCTTGGCCAACTCTTAGCAAAACAACAGATGTTTTCTTAAACTTTTAACTCTTCCTCTTAAATTGTCTCAGCTTTACAGGTTTAGGTCGTCTCCTCACCACATTTTCCGACTAAACAACATTTCTAAGGCTCTGGCCTTCCTGGATGACAGACATGTGAGTATGTTCTCTTGTAACGAAAGTGATATTGTGTTGACCTGTAGTACACTTACTTTGAATCAGGAAAAACTTGACTGCGGATGATGTCTCCTCCCCATTGTCCCTCAGGTGAAGCTGCTTGGCATCGATGCCTCTAGTATTGCTGACGGTGTCCCTTCTGTTGTTCTTAATCTTATCTGGAACATCATCTTGTATTTTCAGGCAGGTTTTTTTTCCCCATCATCCCTCACTTTAATGTCTCAATATATTACTTCACATCTTGCCCATCTGTTGTCTTTGTCAGTGACCTTACATGCACTCCGCTCTTGTTCTCTAATACAGGTGAGGGAGCTGACGGGAGGCCTCCAGAGGCATTTGTCTTCCAGCCTCTCGTCCTTATCAATGAGCAGTTACCCGTCCTCCAGTGACCTCTCACCCCAGCAAAATGACATTGGCAGCTACTCCTGCAGCACCCTGCCAAGCAAAGGTAGAAAGGCTGCCAGGGAGCCAAAGTACCATGGGAAAGCAATCAGGACTCTGCTGCAGTGGATCCAACGATGCACATCAAAGTGAGTCTGAAAAAGATCCAAACGCTTGCAACATATTTTTTTGTTGACAAAACATCCTGAACCCAAACATATAATTTTGAAACCACCTGAGCTGGCTGTTATGATTTCTATTATGCAATTTTAAATGTGCAGGTTTGGGGTGGAGGTGCATGACTTTGGGAAGAGCTGGAGGAGTGGACTGGCATTCCTAGCTATGATTAAGTCCATAAATCCGGCCTTGGTTGATTTGAGGAAGAGTCTGTCTAGAGACCCAACAGAAAACCTCCAGCTGGCTTTTATGATAGCTCATCACAGTTTGAATATACCACCTCTGCTGGAGCCTGAAGGTAAAAGCTTACTGCACAGTACATGTTTCACATTGACAGATAAAATGTCTTTCTACATCTTTTCCAAAACAATACAACTGCTGTACCTACTCTAAGCTGGTGTTAGAAGCCCACCACAGTATTATGATACCACCAGTCAGAGGGCCAAAGGAGTAAAACAGAAGCGTTCGTCCCTTTGCAGTTCAACTAAAGTTGACTTTGCTAGATATGAGCAGCAAAGGTCATTGCTCTGTGTTTTGCCAATTTTATTTTATTGTCAGTATCACACAGAGGCTTGAGCTTTCTCCCCAACAGAAGGACTTTCTCAACTCTGGCAGTCTACCCAGGTACTGTGTAAAAACTGTCTATATTTGTTTGCAGATGTGTCATGCTCTTCGCCAGATGAGCAGTCCATTATCACCTATGTGTCCATGTTCCTACGGCATTGTTCAGGCATAGATGAGGTGAGTATATTTCAGAGAATTTGATAATGTTGTTTTTTCAAGAGTTAGATGGAAAAAAAAATCAAACTATATTTTCACCAGATCCATGTGTCAGACTATTTCTTGGCTGGGTGCTGTAAGGATTGTAGGTTTTTGCCTCAACTGGACAAGTGACACATATCTTGTCTTTTACTGAGCCTTGGAGGTATTTTTAGGCAGATTTTGCTGCCATTGGACAAAGCCAGGCTATGCTGTCTTCCCCATGCAAAGTCTTAATGCTTAGCAAGGCTCTTTGGCTGTTATTTAATATTTAACACCGAGATACGAAACAGGCATCAGTCTATAAATCTAGCTCAGAAAACATGCATTTTTCCAAAATTGTCAAATAAATGGACTTACAATTGTTTTCAGAATTATGTAACTAAAGCCCATAAACCATACATTACAGAATCGTACAATGGATACTGAAGTTCTTGCCATCCCAAATTTTGGATCACTTGGTTCAGAAAGCTTTGGGGAGACCTTCGCTGATGACACAGAAGCGCAAGCTTTGCTCAAAAGCTTGGGGAGCAGCAGTGAGCAGCGCCTATGGAAACAGTGGGCCAGAAGATCTTCAGGGAGCATCTGTGCCTCTTTACTTCACACAAGTGGAGCAGTTACTTCTGACCTCTCCATCAGCAACTGTCGCAGCCAAAGTATGACTGAACTAGCTTCCACTTCACCATTCAACAAAACGAAAAGCAAGTCTCAAAGCACTGTAAAGCCACCTAGTCCACTGGACACAAGCGTGGTCAGCCACGAGATCCGATCATGGATGGAGAAAACGTCTGTGGATGAGAGTCACGTTACTTTGAGCTCCGAGGAAGGATTGTACAGCTTGTCAGCACTGGATTCGGATGAGGAGGAGGCCTACAGCTACATCCTGGATCTGAGTAAAGAGGATTTTCAACCATATAATCAGCTGAATCGACAAATACCGAAGGTTGAAGAGGAAACGACGGAGGAAATGTTTCTAAATGGACAGCAGACTGAAGCTTCAAAACATCTGGAACTATGTGAGATGTTAAACGGCAGTGGATGTAAACATCAAGAACACTTACTTGCACAAAACGTTGAATTAGAAGTCTCAGGGCTCAATCTCAGGGCTCAGTCAGGGGTTAATAGGGAGTCTGATTGGGAAAAAAATGGAAGTAGCTCTACAGAGACTGCAAACAATGGAGCTGTGTTTGACATGGAGCCAGGGGAAGGAAGCAGAAGCAGTGGGGAAGGTGAAGACGATAATGTTATCAGAGCACAGAGTGATAATGATGGCAATTATTGTGAGGAGGAGCAGAAGAAGGAAGAGACAGAAAACGCTAGATTGGTGACACATGGATGTGATAAAACAGAGGCTCTCATTAAGGAAACCAAGAAAACAAAGCTTTTTGAAGTAGCTAGTTGGGCAAAAGAGCTTGAGGTAAAAACTGAAAGAGGGCTTTTTGAGGAATATGGACAAGTGAGTGAAAAGAAAGTGGTAGACAAAGAAGAGGAAGATCCATTGATGACATCTGAGGAAGGACAGGACAGAGAGTTAGGGAAAGAAAAAAAGGAAGAAGATAGTGTAAAAGAGGAACAGACAGAAAATGAGCAAAGTGTGGCCAAGGGAAAAGTCAAAACCACCCCTGCAACTACAGTTAACACGGATGAAGAGGATGACAGAGAAGTTAGTGCCCCCAAAATGGAAGATTTAACATGTGAAGAATACTGTGATAAAGTACAGGATTCAATGGAATTTGAGGCAGTTATCTCACAAGAGCAGAAAGACACAGAACGTAAAATTAAGGTATGTAAACAGAGTGCTGAGAGGGCGGCAACAACAGACCATCCTGATAAAACTACCCCCAAAAATGGCACTAATGGAGGTGTTACCATCCACAGTTGTGATGTTAGTAAGACTACCTGCAGTGCAAATTCTCACTCAGTCAGGTAGGTCATGGCATTTGTAATTTACTAAATACAATTGCTGTATAACTTCTGTAAACACCGCCCCCGTTATTAGAATAATTTTGTCATGTTTTGCAATTTAGCTTGGCGCATCTGCACTTTAAAATGATAAACTGACTTATCAAAAGTTTTAAAGAAATAGGTCTTCAAATTCACTTAGAAGTAAACTGAAGCAGACTACTAATTTCTGGCTGATGATGATAGATTTTTGGCTGAAATTACCATGGATGCTAACAGTTTTTATCGGCTGTAGCTAGCATGAGCTAATGCTGACACTTCTGTCTCAAGCTGACCTTTTAGCATTTCTAGAACATGAATCTCGTAAATCAGTCTTACATTTCACAGGATGGCGACATGATATGATTCTGAAGCTTGAAGACTGAGGCTAAAATTATAAAATTATACGTCCCAGGCAAAAGAGTCAAACATCATTGTCAGTCAAGCATCCGTGGAAGACAAGCAAATAAATGAGCAGCATTGTTTTGCCTTTGAAACGTAGAGCTACTTACTTTCTGGTATTAATGTACAATATAATAGATAGAAATCTAATCAAAACATTACCAATTTAAACCTTTGAACAATTTTACAAACATAATACAAGTTTAGCTGGAGTATAAACATCCCTTTAGAGCAGAGCAGGCTAGGTTTTTGACTTATGTAGGGTGGGTGATATATAATCATGTTATTATATAGGATATGCATATAGGATGTTACACAGCTATTTTTGTGAGGATGCTGGTTACCTCACAAAATATTTTAACTAGTTAACTGCATGCCCTTTGCTTCGATATAACAGTAGGTTACTAATTTAGGTAGCAGTGTATGCTAGTTAGCTGGGCACGCTATCATTTGCACATAAACCAGCTGTTTAATCCATTTTGTTCTATCACTACCGTCACAAGCACGCAGGTTCTATTTCAACAATGATTAAGCAATTGCTGGTAAATAATGGTGAAGTCATTTTCAAAGACCGTACAAACATTATCCATGTTTGGTTTTATTGCTTTAATTTTTAATCCTTTTAAAGCTTTTACCTTCTGTTTCTTCATAATAAATATTGATGTAAAGTGCCTCATTTTAGTCTGTATCTAATACTTGTGTTCTGTCTGCACTCAGCAGAGAGGGGGGAGTCATTCTTCAATCTTCAGCATCCTCTTGTGACATAACCCCATTAGAGCTGCAAACGCTGTTGGTCCTGTGGATTCTGCTGTACTGCTGTTTCATCCTACCTTAGATGAACCTCCAAGTCCCCCTGTAGTATACCCTCTTTATTAAGATATGCTTATTAGCCCAGTTTGGCACTAAGAATGAGCTCAACAGGGACTCTCAGGGATGAGTTGACTTGTTATCTGTGTCACTGAATGTGCCACAAGGCAGCATTTAATGATTATGTTTGCTTTTTCCTGCCAGAGAAATAATTTGTCATTTGAGCTATTGTTTCAGATGAACACACAGCGGTGTTATTTTTCCACAGTTTTTCTGCTACTTGTTCTTACAAATAAACAGATTATCAGATGTGGTTTGTGAGGTGCCTTTGCTGAATGCATGTCCAAAATGCCGTGTTAATTTGCTTTATTTTTGGGGCTGAAATGCTCCTCTCAGCTTTAGCGGACATTATCCACCACATGGTGGCATCGCAGCATCACAGCACAACTATATCACATAACAGAGTTTCTTAATATTGTGCTGACTGCTGTGAATCCCATATGACCTGCTGTTTAATTAGAAGCTGTATTGACATGGCCAGATTAAGCTGATAATATTTAATGAGCACTTTGACATTTCGCAGACTCTCACTGTGTCACTTGTGGTGTAGAATGTAAACTGTTTCATTGTTTTCATCTTAGATATTGTATGATAGTTAAAGCATTGCAACAATGCAGGCTTCTTTCATGATATTTTGATGACTATAAAATAAAAATAATAAATCAGATACTTGTTCTGTGATATATCTCTTCTGATCCTTGACAGGAGATAGATAGATAGGCACATGTTTAATTTCTTAGTTGGAATATCAGTGTGCACACTGTGACACTAGAGCAAAATTTCGGTATGCTTCAGTTGCATAAGTGTTCAAAATCCATGTTGACCAGATTGTGTATTAAAGGGGAGAATGAAAATGTCCTCACTGTCCAACAAATACGCACACACACACACACACACTGGTGATGAAATTCTAAGAAACTGAACTTGCCACCATTGTTTGCTTGGAGCTCAACCCATGGGTCAAAAGCTCAGCCCCAGAGATCAATATACTTTCATCACCACTGCCTCCCCCGCGCGAAGCCGCAAGAACAACACTTCCCCAAAGCTGGAGTTTGGCCGGTCTTATGGGAGCTCAACCGCGGCATCTCTGAATCAGGCCAAGTAAGGATGGTGAGACAAGGAGCGATGATGTCTGTTATGTTCAGTTCTACATGTTTAACCGTACTGGTTTTACTAACTGGTTGCACAGCAGATGGGCCGGTTCTGCCAAAGCCTGAGAAACTCCACAGCGGGCCGGTGCGAAGGGAACGAGAGGTCAATCAACAGAAGCTCAACGCATCGGCTCTAAACACAGCATTGGCCTTTGAACCGTACCGTGACCTGGCCACCAGAACAACTGCTGAGCCTGGGGTCCAGCAGCAGGAACAGCGCAATATCTTGTTCTCACCCCTGGGCCTTGCATCAGCTCTAGCTCTGCTGTCCCGAGCGTCGGAGTCCGATAGTCGGAGTCAGGCCCTGGAGGCACTGGGCCTGGCAGCCGACTCTACAGAGCAGATCATAGACGCCACCATATCTGCTCTTACTGATCTGCAACATAGCCTCACTCTCGAGGAGGGAGGGGGCGGAGGAGGGGTTCAAATGGCAAAGACAGAAGCTGGAGCAAATGTTGATAATGGAACAGAGGTTAAAACCGGAACTGAAGATGGGATTCATGCTGGGAGTCGGTTAAGAGTGTGGAGCGGCCTTCATATTGATGGGAAATCTTCACTAGACTATAATGGTTTTTTGTCCAGAACTCAACACGTTGGATTTTCCGCCTTCAACACCAGTTTTGAGACGTTGATGAAAGACTTAAAAGCCTCTGACAAACTTGAACTTAACAATTATGTGTATTTCAAAGGTAGCTTCCTGTTGCGTGAATGATGAAAGTTGCATTGTTTGAACACACATTTATATTTACAACAAAGTTGGAGAGTATTCACACTGTATAAATTAAGGGTATGAACAATCAGACATCATAAACACTTTATTGTTTTGCAAAAGAGAAACACACTTAGAAATCTTCATGTTCAAGTGAAAGTGAAAGCTAAATTGCAGCTAAATTACAAAAAGTCTGTACACTTACAGTATGTAAATGTGCAGCAAGCAGTTGCTTTTCATACATATGTAACCTTTATCTTTGACAATGTATTTTCATATTTCATGCATAACCTGTTTCCTTTATTAATGACACATTAATCAGGTTGTCAACCGTTTGAGCGGCGCCACACAGTGCCAAGGAGCTTCCAGCTGAATGCTACAACCAGTGTGGAGGTTGCCATGATGTTTAAAGATGACTCCTCTGAAGTGATGATGCTGTATGACACCAACTGCTCAGCCACAGTGGTGCGGCTGGCCCAGTCAGAACGCCTGGTCTCGCTGCTCCTGCTTCCGAAAGCCGAGCTGCAGCCCCTGGAGGACTGCCTCTCCGACAGCCGCATGAGCTTTTGGCTCAGCAACCTAAAGCCGGGGTAGGCGGGAAGTTCATATTGTTAAAAGGGAAAAAATGGCTCACACCCTCAGGGCTCCGGTTTTCACTTATTTAATGCACCAAAGTGGTAGTGGCGTCCACATTTTTGAATACAGCAAACCACTTCAAACCCTCCTCACTCCTGCATTTTCCCTCACTGCCTGCATGGAGTTTTGTGTCAGCAGCTTCAAGGATGAGTGAAGATGCAATGATTTTACTTGTGCCATTTTTTTAAAAATCCCCATTTGTATCATATATCAAGTTCTTACCGAAGTGAGGTTAGAAAAGAAGCTCCCACATGAGGCCAGGAAGAGCTGTTTT
>MDSQ01000501.1_pt1 | contig 10233 bp, 7 predicted proteins | sample 1008251 | NCBI WGS metagenome assembly MDSQ01 (sample SAMN05526597, study PRJNA338239) | gut metagenome | isolation source: Hindgut content | host: Naso unicornis | place: Saudi Arabia: Red Sea | collected 2016-05
GAAGAGAGATGTTGAAATTAAGTCTCTTTCATTGGGAGCTAAACTGTGGGTTTTGTATTGAGCAGAGCAATCACTGATAATAATACACTGTGGAAATTCTTGTGTGTTTCTTGTTTGAATTACTAAGTGGCCATGTACTTTAAGACACAAGTCCTTTTTTTAGGGATTACTGGTGCACAACTGAAAATCTTATCTTTGTCAGACTTGCACTCTCACTGGCACCCCAGCCACATAGCTTACAACGAGTTAACTTTATACATGCAGACAGTGGTAAAAATGAAACCTATTCGTTTTTATCCTTAGAGAAAAAGAGTCAAGAAGAACTAACAACACATAGTAAATTGAAATGAGGAGTTCAAAGCCACTCTGCAGTCCACATGCTGAACTCTAAGCGTGCCAGACGACCAACATAAAAAAGCAGCTGGACAGCTAATATCCTTTGCTGTAAGTGCGGGTAAACAAACACACAAACACACACACACACAGAACTCATTAATATGAATGTAATAAATAGTTTGTTAATAATGTGTGTACAAGTTGAATATTTTTCTCTGGGCCTTGCTTTTGTAGTGCTTACTCACTTCTTGACATACTTGTGCGCGATGTGGATAGAAGCTCGCTGCAAATACCCATGAGAAGATTATAGCCATCGGCTAGCAACAGTCAGAAATCCTCATGAAACATCATTACTATGCCAAAGATGTCCCAGTTGCACACACAAAGGTGTCTTTTGTTTTCTCTGCATAACAAGGTGGAGTTTTTTCAAAGGTGCTTAAGCCTGACATTTGCCATTCTGGTCTTTATGTAGCGAGAGGCTGGTAATTCACAGAAGTGCAGAGGAAAATTTAGGGGTTGAGAACCCACTTTTTTTGATTGAAATGTAGGAGCAAATCAATAGAGCCCTCCTTTTCGCTGGCAACGTGCAATGCAGACACACGCTGGCAGCATCGATCACAGCGTCAGAAGAATCACAGTTTTCCTCTCCCGCTCCACTCTGTCTCTCCGTGTGCCTTTCTTCCCCTCTCGATCTCTTTCTCTTGTCTCTTTTCACTCTGTAGCCTTGTATAGGTTTTCAGATAAAAATAATAGCTCTGAGAACCAATAGAGAGGAGAAGCATAGAGGAGGGAGGGGGGACGTGGTGTTGGTGACAGTGTTTGTGCTCTGCACCACAACCCAGCAGTAAGACAATAAGAGGCAGTCTGACTAACTGTGGCCTCTGGGGATAGAAGCCTTCTTATTGCCGTAAACAGCAATTTAGCCTGGGTAAAAGAAAACGGATGCAACCCTATTACTGTGTCATCATGAGTGCAGCCATGACAGGGCTGTGGCAAACTGAAAGATGGCTGTTACAGCCAGGCACGTCTTTAAATGCAATGTCAAATTTATAGCTGTGTAAACCAATTCAACGTCAAGGCTAATCCAAATGACGGCATGTCACAGATGCAGATAAATGAAAGACGCTCACAACCATTTATATAATTTGGTGTTCATTTGGTGCCATGTCTGTTTGCTGAAAGCAGAGAGGTGGTTACGCTGATGGAATTAGCATACAATAGCTCATGTCTGTGCTTAAGCATGTAGCCCTTTGATTTGTGGCCCACAGGTTACAGGCTCAACATGCAGTAGTCATTTCTAATCTACCTTTCTCCATTTTAACCAGAGGACATGGAGAGCTTTGAACAGCCATCTAAAAGTATCATTATGAAGCAGAGAGTTAAACGTCCTGGTTGTGTAAGCTCCGCTGCAGGGATATGGGCCTTGTGCGCATAACTCACCTGTCATGAATAAACATTCACCGTCCGTAGATATCTGGTGGATATCCGGATTTCATGTGGTGAATCACCGTGTTATTTGCATTTTTGTGATACTTTTCCAAGATTATATTAAACTATTGAAATACCACACTACGCTTTGACCACAGCGAGGGTCCTGCCTGTTATTTTTAGCTGATAGCTTTGCATGCTAAGGTCAGGTTCAGGGCCTGTAGAGCTCATTATTGTAGAGCTAGGGTGGATGTTGGCAACAATACAAAACCCTCTTACAGCGTCAGGCCCTGCAGCATATTAGATAAAATGCGAGGAGGAGTTGGAAGAAGGCCTGAACATCAGTACAGTTATATGTGTGATCAACATAGCGAGCATTTTGACAATTTATACTAAAGAGTGAAAAATTTACTTAAACATTATACATTTACAAGTGCATTGAACTTGCACTTGCCATCAAGATGTTTGCTGTGCACAGAGTTTAATAGCATGGCAGTCTGTCTCTTGATGTTGAGTCATTGCAAAGATGTTAATGTCAGATAAACAGTCTGCTGCTGGCATCATGGAAATATCATACAAGTTTATATATGCTAGTGAAATCTCCCTGTGCATCTTTAGTCGCGAATCCATAGAGTTTTTGCATATGAACTGACTATATGTGGACTTCATTCTTTTGAAATTGTCTACAGTTGCCCTTTACATATGTAGCACTTAACAGCAGGTGTCTATGTCGGGGCGTTCTCACCTATTACTGTAGAAATACTCCATTTGGCTCAGGGTGATGGCATGTGGATAGAGCCAGATAGAGCCAGAAGTCCTTCTAGGCAATTCCTGTCACTCAGCAGCCATTTTGGCTTATTATGGGGTGACAAGACCAAGTCCCTGTCTAAATGACTGGGGTGAGAGTCATAACTTCACTTTCAGTGGTCACCAGGACATAAGAACTACATATATAGTCGCCAGTCAGATGTGACAAGAAAGTCATAAAAAGTCTGATGAAAATTATTTTTTGTACTACTACACGTGCAAGGTTTAATGTCACTGACACTTCTTATGTCTCAGTCCATCGTGCCGACACAATGGGCTATTGTAAGGCAGAAGATTGTCTTTTGGGGCGAAGGGAGGGGATATGTGTATACAACTTTAATCTCTGGCACTTTGGTTTGTCTCCTCTCTCATAACATCTCTGGTAGAACGTGCAGAAGCAGCACATGACACAAACAGTACACTACAGAAATTGTAGTATCTGGTCTACAACACATCAATGCTGTATATTCTCTAGACATTAAACGGCTTTGTTCAAACATGAGCTCAAACAGACATTACATTACCTTGCACTGTAGGGAGCTGGTCGGTTGAAGTTCAGGTACTGTCCAATTCTGATTTGGCTGTTGGGTTCTCAAATACAGCTCGACTGGTTAATGTCACGGTGAGTTTAGGGTTGCAGTGCATGTGTGAATGAGACTTTAATCTCTGCTTGATGTTTTGATTTAACATTCCTGCTTGAACATCCACAATGTTGTCAGACGTTTTCTTATTTCTGCTCCATGAGATACATTGTTATTCCCTCTGTTCTTAGCACACATCTTATTGGATTTCCTACACTCTACATTTAAAATGTTCTTAGTATAGCAGAGGCAGCCTTTGTTGCTTCGATGAAAGCTTAGTGTAGCTCACTGGCTAGCCTCTTTAGCAGAGACTCTCCTCTAGAGAGGTATTAGTCTGTTAGAGCAGCTGATTTCTGCTAACGTTATATATGGTGTGTTAGCAGGCCTGTTAGCAAAAGGACTAGCTTAGTTACAGACTACGGTGAACAGAAGCTAAAAACATGGCGTCAGTGAGGTTTTCCATAACAGCTTCAGGAAACTTTAATTACTTCAGATGAGCCTTGTGGAACAATTTATGGTTTTACTGTTATTATGTTGAGTTATAAACTAAACACAGTATATTATTGATTGTAAGTTGTGTTTTATACAATTAGGTGGAGCTCATGTTTAAACATTTTTTGGGGCTTTTCCCCTCTTGCTTTACATTACCTACTATTGTTATTTTCTGACACCTATCTGACTTTAATGTACACTTAAAAATAAAACTCAAAAATCTGTATTACGCTGTTTTGATATGACACATTTTGCAGCCCAGTGTGATGTCACAAGTGGTAAAACAAAAGGTGTGATGGGACTAGCAGTAGTGGGGGGGGGTTAATCATGTGCTTCACAGGCATAAACTACTCCAACCAATTTGTCAATGACATAAAAGCATCTCTTGCTTAATAATAAGGTCTACAATAACAGTTGTTCTTGTTGTACAAGAACAACTGTTTATGGAAGCAAGAAGCTTTACAGCAATCAGATGGGAGTTATAGCACAGTAAAAACTGTCTCTAATTTTAGTGGCCATAAACAACCAAAGTACCTGAGTAGCTGTTGGCAAAGTAGGCCTCATGGCCAATGGGAGGGTAAGGAGAGCATCTGATTGGCTGAACGTAGCTGTCGCTGGGGAGAGACAGCATGCGTCCCATACTCAGCAGGTTGCCATGGGAGCACTCCTCATCCTCAACCTGCATCTGAAATATGAGATCATCACAGCTTTCATCATTATTGTCACCTCCGCTCCCGTCCCCCTTACACATGCACAAACATGAATGTGCCCTCCGTGCGTTACCTGTGCAGGTGTGTCCACATGTGGCCCCAGCTCTCCACCCACAGATGCAGCACTGAGGCGTTGGTTGGCCTCCTCCCTCTCCCTCCTCTCCTCCCGCTCTTCCATCTCCTCCAGCTGTGCTTCTTTGTTGCTGTCCTCCAGGTGCTTCATCAGAACAGCTACGACCACGTTGACTAGCACAAACTGAGCCGTTAGGACAAAGGTGACGAAGTAAACAGGAGAGATCAGGGGCAGGTAGGAGAGGCAGTGGCGATCCTGTGGGCGACACTCTCGCAACGTGTCCTGGACGTTGCGAGTAAGAAGGAAGACAGAGACAATGCAGAAATAATGATAATAGATGAAGGGATGTAAGGTGATTATCATTAATACACTGTACTTCCTCTCTTGTCCAATAGAAGGGGATGTTGCTCTGAGTGTGAGACTGGCACAGAGGCATTAAACACTCTCTTAACCCTCTATTGTCAGCAGTCATAAAAACAGTGATCTTCTCTCTTCCTATTGCATCGTCAGTCTCATAAGCACTGCTTTGAGAGACACTAAATGCACAAACAAAAACACAGACTTTGTTGTCTCTCCACCTTTTCAAAAACTCCCACTGAGCAAAGTAGAAGAAGAAAAATAACCTTCATAATCCCATTCCAGTTGTCCCCGGTGGACACCCGGAAAAGGGTGAGGAAAGCCATGCCAAAGTTGTCAAAGGTAGCGTGGCGACTAAGACCTTCGCATGGGTTTTCTTCTGAACACTCTGAAAGAGGATGAAAACAGCGTTAGAAGCTTTAAAGTGCAGGAGAGGAGGCCGATGGGAGAGAAGAAAGAAGAGAATTAAATGTACATTTAAACACTGATTTAAATTGACATAATTAATGTATGTAACGCAGCAAAATTTATGCATGTTACATAATCCATAGTTATCTCACCCGTGTCAGCTGAGGCACACACACACACACACATACACACACATAAGCACCGATTTCTACGCATGCACACACTCACGTGCTCCCGCGCACACACACACGCACTTGCATGCATGTACACGCACACACACACTAACCCAGTTTTCCAAAGAGCTCAACTCCCAGAGCTGCATAGATGAAGAACAGCAACATGAAGAGCAGACCCAGATTCCCCACCTAGACAGACATATTACACGCACACACAGATATATACAGTATATATGATACACAGAAAAAAACGACATGTACAGTATACATCGAGAGACGCAAACATGCAAACAAAGAGAAGGAGGCCATAGACAGAGAAGCCAAACTATTAGGAGCCATCATGATACCTGGAGTTGTATCTCAGATTTCAGAGGTGCACTTTCAAAGCCTGCATCCAGTCCTCATGACCCAATAACTCGCCTGTTTATTCAAATATAAAGCAACTCACAGGGACATTGCCTGTCCTCCTCCATAGCAGGAGGTATGGAGCTGTCTAATTAGATGATGGATTCACCTATTGATGAAGTGCAGGGGAAAAACACTTGCACGCAACTACACAGGCCTGGGTTCAATCCCCAGGAATCATCTGTCACATCAAAGACAACTTGTTTTATTTGTCGGTAGGAAGGCAGTGAAGCATCATGGGTGTTTAGCTTCACTATTGATTCCTAATTTGATTGTCCTAACACCTGTGCAGAAAAAAACATGAAATCTAGGAGGGACGTGGTTTTGGAATTAGAAATTCAAATTTGGGAAAAAGTTCAAATGAATGCCCTTCAGCTGCATTTCAGGAGCACGACCGCAAACTGTCTCTACATGTCTGCAGAACCATTTGCTTACATTTATCACGCACCACCCTCCTACCTTTTTTCTCTCTCAACTCTCTTTATGTGGGCTCCCCTAAGAGTCCCCTGAGCACTGGAGCTGTGGTAGATCCACCATTCTCATCCCCTTATAACTATTTACGCATTTCATATTCAAGTCTAATCTTGACACTAAGAATCATACAGGCGACTTTGAAAACAGCAGTTCTTTGAGTTAAATGCTAATGTCAAACACCCTTATGCTAACATGCTAGTTAAAAGTATTCATTCTATGTTTACCAAAGTTCTTGGTTAAGTGTGCCAGCATGCTAACATTTGCTAATAAGCATTTACCACAAAGTACAGCTGAGGTTAATGAGTATGTCTTTATTATATTATATAATACCATTACTCTGCGTAACTGTATTGCATGAATGACTACAAACTTTGATTTCATTGTGCCACCCTGTGTTGCACAAGATTCAGTAGATCAACATTAAATTAGCTTTGCAGCGATTTGGTCATAAACCAAAGTACTAAGCAAGTTAAATTTTTGAGGTATTTCACCCAAAATTTACAATATCGAATCGTGGCTCTATTGGAAAACTCAGGATATCACTACAGTTGACACTGATTTAGTGATTCTCAGGGGACCATGAATGTCTGTACAACATTTCGTGACAATTCATGCAACAGTTTCATTTTCAGCCTGGACTGAAGTGGTGGAGCGATCAACTGACACTTCCATCCTTGGAACCAAACCACTAATGCGTCTGAAGACAGTAACGTGCATCTCAGTCGACAGTTTAATTCCTGTTCCCAATGTCACCTTAACTTCTGCAGATTTGCATTAAAAAAACTTAGCATCCTTAATAAGATAGACACTGCTAAGGAGGAATCAGGCCTCGTAAATTACTTTTCCAGGTGTGCTTGAACCAATCAGATATGAGTGACTGTCCACACCTGGTAGTATACACAATGTGTAGCTTGTAGCATTATGGTAATTCTGTTCTTAAGCTCACAAGTATCCAAACAGACAAGAAAAATATTGCTGCTATAATAACTTGACAGTGTTTTACAATCCTGCCTTGAAGGAGAATAAATACCTCTTTGGTGTCTTTGTGTGTAAAAAGCTTTCAGACTGGACTTTCTGTTTCATATTTTATGTTGTCACAGACAGCTTGTAGCAAAATTATCAAAGAAAGCAGTCCCAAAGTTATGATTTAATTGGATATTATATGAGCCACACAGATACCTTTTAGAATCATTAATTAGCCACTAGCTAAACATGAAGATATCTTCGTGCATGTTTGATGGTTATTTGCCGTCGCTTGACAGACATACAGCAACAATATGTTAAGGTAAATGATGATAACATAATGTTGGTAAATTACATGGACAGCAGTCAGCGCCAGCCCTAATAAGATGGTTCATAAAACAAGCTGTCTGAAATTCTTCACATCTGAAAACCAGGCTAGCAATAAAAAGAGACATCTCATATTTTACGGCATAAGTGCTGCCTCTTACCTGAGGCAGAGCTTGAATTACTGTGTCCAACAGAGCCCTCATTCCTGTAGCCATCTTCAACAGCTTCAGCACTGAAACATTGCAATGTGTCAGCTCTTATCAGCCACAAATTATTTGTGTGTTTGCGAGTTTGCATGTACCATCATGTGTGTACCTCTTGTTATCCTGAGGACTCGCATGATGCGTATGATGGTGGGGTTAATGGGGAGGGAAGCATTCAGGTCTATTTCTTCCAGAGTGATTCCCATGATGGACAACAACACGATGGCGAGATCCAGCTGGTTCCATCTTGACAAAAAACCACAGAAAAACACAATTCCAGATTCTCTGAGGGTGACATCTGAATGTTTGTGAGTGTCTTTGTAAGCACGTGTGAGCTCAAATACCTCTCCTTGAAAAAGCGGCGCAGGCCAAAAGCGATGAGTTTGAGAATCGATTCAATGACAAAAACCAGCGTGAAGACATAATTGCAGTACTTCAGTATCTCTTCGAAGTACTGTGGGACACAGACACAGACGCACACTTTAAAAGCCCACTGTAGCTGCACTGTACTGCACAGCACGCCACTTTATTACTATGGTTTTAGGGCAGGTGGAAGAAGGTGTTGCCATGGTTACCTGAGGCTGGTTATAGTGCTCCATGCTCATGGTGAGGAGGTTTGTGAAGATGATGATGGTGATGAAGAGATCCAGGTAGTTGCTGGTGCACACAGTGTGGATGGATCGACGCAATGGAGAGTAGTCTGCGTAATAAGGCTTCTCCAGGGCCTCTGCACACACACAAACATAAACACAACACACACACACACATAGCCATTAAAATTCTTCTAGAAGAAAAACATAATGTGGGCTGTGAAGTCACCGATGAAGTACATGTCAAGTGGTGCTCTGCTGTGTGTGTGAGTGTGCATACGTGTGTGTGTACAGACTAAAAGTGCCACCTCAGGAATTCAGTCCTATCCATCACGCACACACACACACTCCATGGCACCTCAAGGTGTCTTTGGGCAGAAACTCTGGCTGTCTGCTGCCAGACAGTTAACGGACTAAGAGGAGAGCACTACAAGAGATTACACTGCAGAGAGAGAAGGACACACTGAGACAGGAAATGAGCAAGAGAGAAAGAAAAGTGTGTGTGTGTGTGTGTGTGTGTGTCCGCAAGCTGTAACTGTGTTTCTGAGCGGGAATTATGCATGTACTCATACAGTATATATGCGAAAAAAGAGGCCTGTGATGTCTGTGTGTGTTATATTACATCTTGCGAGTATGTGGACCTGCTGTCTTGAGTATGCTGAGGGATGTTTAGGAAGACATTAAAGCTGGAGCATTTAATGATCGTTTAGACAAAAGTGTGCTTCCAACATCTCCTTTCCAATTTCAACATGACAACATCCAGGTGCACAAAGCGAAGTCCATGAAGAAATGGTTTCCCAGCTTGGCATGAAATAACTGGGTGGCTAACTGACAGCCTTATCACCAAACATCAGTGCCAGACTTCACTAACTCTGGATGAAGCTGCATAGCTTCTGGTTGTGCCACAGCTCTGACACATTTTTATTACTTCATAAATATCCACCGGAAGCATTTCAGACTCTTTAAATGCTCTGCTCTTTAGCAGTCACATCTCTAATATAGTTGTGAACAGCTGGACTGACATGTTCTGTGTTTTACAAGCCTGATGATTACACATTTGCAAGTGATGATCACTGTAGTCACAGAAGTTTGTGACAAACTGATTTTAATACGACACGTAGCACACTGCCTATCCATGTTTTATATCTGCTTTATATTAGCAGAGGGAAAACTGTAACTTAAAGGGATAGTTCACTCAAAAAAATATTCTGACATTTTCTAGCATTTAGCAACGTCACTGACGTTTTTCAAAACAACTTGGCATGTCGGCGGGTTACTTTGGATGAGCAGTATGGGGGCAATTCATGGATTTATTTATATTTTTTCAAGTTTGAATCCTAGTCACCATTCGCCTCAATTTGTTTGAGAGATTACTGAAACACCCTTTTTCTGAGAAACTCCGGCAATGTTTTGTGTACTAAAAAATTCAACCGACCCTTGATCGGCATGAGGTTGAGTAGATAATGACAGAGTTTTCATTTCTGGGTGAACTTCCCCTTTAATCCTCTCCCTTCACGTTGAAGGAGAAGTGACATAGGGTTCTATTTTCGTCAGTCTGGGCGCAGCACAGACATAGGTCTAAATTCTGGGTGCAGGGAGCATGAGTAGGTATGGCAATCTTTTTTGAAAACTTGGTGAACATAAATGCAGGCGCAGCCTGGTGCAGTTGCAAAGTAGGAGACAATTAAAGGGTGTGTCACATCTGATTTCAATCATGGCCAATCAGATCAGCTCCTCTCATTCCTGTGAAGACCTCTGTAATGCAGCCTATTGTCAGTTTTGGCATAGGAAACTTCCTGCAGGAGGAAACTGACATACTTGTCCAGGAGGTTCAGGCTCATAATCTCAATTCAATTTTTCATAACACTGAAGAAGAGCAATGTGCTCATAACGTCACTGATGT
>MDSQ01000502.1_pt1 | contig 10232 bp, 5 predicted proteins | sample 1008251 | NCBI WGS metagenome assembly MDSQ01 (sample SAMN05526597, study PRJNA338239) | gut metagenome | isolation source: Hindgut content | host: Naso unicornis | place: Saudi Arabia: Red Sea | collected 2016-05
TGGCAAAAAAAAAACAAAAAAAAACATCCAGCCTTCCAGACATACTCTGGTCTGGTAGAAAAGTGTCGTTTCAAGGGCTGGACCAGTTATGTTTTTCCTCGTGGATTATGGAGTCAGTGGGGTGTGTGTAATGTCAGTGTCACCGACAAACTTCAGACTGGCACTTACAATCAAAAGTCAGGTAAAAGCAAGCAGATAGTAGCGTAATGAATACAAACAAAAGCAAGTAAGCGCTAAACGGACACAAAAGATTTTTTTAACTACCGCAAAACAATTCATAAGCAAATCGATTTAGCTTTTGTCTTCCGGAAACAAACAATTCTTCGACATTAGATATCCATGCATATATGTATATTTTTAGATTTTAGTTAGAGCCAACACTGTTTAATAAAACATGTTCTGATTCTGCTGGTGTTATCCCCAGCTAGAAATTGGTTGCCAAGCATTGCATCATTCCTTTCATGTGACTCCCATACGCCCCAAATTCGTCCTGGCCGTCTTATGACTGCATCACAGCTGCTGCTCGTACAAACTATACAGGCTCGAGCGAGAGAACGACCAGCCAAGCAGACCCGAAACTCCGCCTCCGTGCTGAATTCGGCGCACCCTATTGGATGTCGCCAAGGAAAAGATCTTTACTTCGTTCTTCCGATTGGACCGTTGTAATATCCGTCATCCTCGTCTGTTAGGTTGTGATGAAACTACCTTCCCCTGCATAGTTCGGTTGGCTTCTCCCTCAATATAAACACCGCCGGGAGTTTCCGAAAAATCACATTCAGGCGTCAAGACTGAACAATGGTTAACATGAGCTATCACCAATTTTTACTAAAATATCCACATTCGAGTTCAAGACAGTCGAGAAGGCGAGCTAATAAAAGAAAAAGGGTAAGTGGAGATGATTGTCAGTAGTTTTGGTTGTTATTTGGTCGCTGTTTTTCAGCCTTTCGGGGAGTAACGGCTACTTAACGCACTCTTGAAGTGGTCGGGTGTAACGTAAGGTTACTGGAAAGGAAAAAAAAATGTTTTTGGCAGATATCCCGGTGCCATTTTTAGAAGAACAGTTGCACTAATCAATCAAAATTCACACAGGGTTGTTTTCATTTGTTGTCCTCTTCGTTTGAGGAGTTGTCAAGCTTGTGCGGACTAAAAGCCAGGAAGTTTTTACGTTTTGACCTCTCGCGTGCCAAGCGCTTTAAAATAATTTAGTGAATTTTGTAGCCACGACACAAAATGCTTAGATGTTTAAAGTGTCATTTCATTTGTACAAAATAAGTGACATTAGCCCAGTCCATGTGAGGACAGGAAGGTAATTGGTGGGGTTGCTGACTCGAAACTGAACGGCTTATATTTTTGACAGCTGGATTCGTTTCCCTCACTTCTGACAAACCGGTTAAAGTAGCCTAAATGAATGGATGTTTAGATTGTTTTGTCTTTTTCCACCAACCCACTCCTTTTCATTTCTGTAGCCTACGTTTCCTTTTGTTTCGCCCATTCGTCCTACTGGACTTACATTTCCATGACGTAATTGTCTTGGCCCACAGTGGACATTTAGCCAAACTAAAAAAGAAGATTTTTCAGACTATATTTTGATTATTACATAATTCTCGGTTGTTTTTATTTACCAAACCAAAGTTTTAATGCTGATATTGCGTTGCTTCCACGGGGAGTTTAAGACACATTATGTGAAGTTATAGAGGATTTCTTTTGATTTCTTATCACTTTGTAACGTAGTTATTCAGATCACTGCCATCGCTGGATTTAAACACTAATGTGTTTTTTTTTTCTCTGTGCAGTCCTAAAGGAGAAAAGCGGAAAACCTTATCTATATGGCATGATCAAGCTACACGCTGTATCCACAGAATATATGGTTATTTCGATGGATTTTGTACAGTAATCTTTTATTTAGACATTTTTGAGCAATTAACAAAAATAATAGACCCGACTGCCTGACCTGGAAAAATCAGTTGAAGGATTTACTCGTCGTTTTTAACCACTTGTTTATCAATCTCGACCTGTCCTGATGACCGCAGAAAGCAGGGGGCGCAGTGGAGAACATTTTAGTCTTTGTTTACAAGAATGAAGTGACGGGAATTTTATTTTCTTCGTCTCTGTTGACCTTATTAACAATTATTGAAAATTTGTTTGTTTTGTCATCATTTTAAATTTTTCTAATTTTTCAAAGCAGCCTTTATTGTTTAAGGCACCCATTGTTCTCGTGACCTGAATTTGTGCAAATCATCATTTTTATTCTGAAATCTCAGCAAATTTCAGTCCACAGAAGAAAATAAATTCATATTCTCAAGTTTAACCTATCAATTTTTTTTTCTTTCAGAATTATTGGGACAAGCTATCTCCAACAAATTTGCAAACTTGATTAACAGAGACTTTCTAGAGGTAAATTGTTCTTCTCATATTTTATATTTTGAATGCTGCATGTGAAGTTAAGATTTTGATTTGATCACTTTGTTCATTTTTATATTAACTTTGTAAGGAGTTATTAAATTTTTTGTACACTCTGAATCTTCAAATTCCTTTTATCAACAATTTTAGTGCAGTACAGTAATTTCCTCACTTAGGGTCACTGTTATTCCATTTCACAATCAATTTGATCACACAATATACTGTATATTGGTCTGGTTTTCTTTATCATGATGCAAGTAGTTGCACAGTGAGGGTTCTTGCAGTATTTATACACAAGCCTTTTTCACTGCAAACCTTAACTCAACCAGTTTGTGGAGACTAAAATGAATAAGGCAGAGTTTTTATGAGGTGTCAGTCATCTAACGTGCAGCTGTCCTGCACTCTTCTCTTTATCTTTCTTGTTCCTCCTCCAGGTCCAGTGTGAACTGTGTGGCCGAGTATCTGTGAGTTGTGACTGACTGGCGAGATGACTGCCGAGTGGCTACACCTGCCCCCGCCGTACCCCCCTGGCGTGGGGCCGTTGTGTGGTGCAGAGTTGGAGGCGTGGTATGAGGACCTGCAGGATATTCTGGGCTCAGACACAGGAGGGGCAAAACTAGCCCGTGCCCCCACATGCACCGAGGTCAGTACCTTGAAGAATGAAATAACTATTACACCCATGATGAGTGTGAGTGTTTTTGTCTGTTTGATTTTTTTAGTTTTTTCTTTTCAGATTTGTTTTACTGTTGACGCACATAATCCGTTTACATATTATGATGTAAAATGTATTTATTCTGTGATGTTTTTGATGTTCTGAACATTTCCGCTTTGCGCTTGCAGAAGGAGCCGGAGTTTCTGGATGTTCTGGAGAGTTGTTCTCTGACATGGCTGACGGACGGAAGCCAGACGTGGGGCGAGGGTGTTCAGAGGGCAACAGAGGAGATCCACAACAGCCAGCCTCTGCATCACACCACATCTTCATCCTCCTCATCCTCTTCTTCTTGCATGAGTCCAGCTGTTGCAGAAGAGCGGCGTGCGGAGGCTGAGAGTGGGAGAAGTGGAGATAGCTCGACGGGAGGCAGCAGTGATCTACTGCCTCCCGAGTTCTTCGAGTTGCTGAGTGAAGGAGGAGTGGGAACGGTAGATCCGAGTGGAGCGGTGATTAGCGGCGGCTATTACTACCACCAACATCAACATCACCAGGCTAATAATGTCCATCCTGCATCCCCCTCAGCCAGTGAGGAGGAACTGCCCTGTGTCCCAGATTCTCCATCCTGCTCCTCTTCAGCCTCCCAGTCGCCATCTCAAAATTGTTCTTCTCCCTCCTCTCCTGTCTCTTCTCCCTCTGTCTATCCGTCCTCCCGCCTGGGAAAACGCAAGAGGACAACCAGCGAGAGGGCCAACGGTGCCTTGTCCTCTTTCGCCTCTTCCACGCAACGAACATCCTCATCCTATTCTACCAAAAAGAGTCGCAAAGAAAGAGAGCAGGAGAACGAGAGAAAGGTACAGGAGCTGACTGAGCAGAACGAGCGTTTGAAAGCAGAGATCGAAAGGCTGGGAGAAGAGGTACAGAGGACACGTAGAGCCCTGATAGAGAGATTAGTCAACACCAGGAAATGAGGAAGAAATGAAAGACAGGATGGAAGACAGTAAAGATAACAGGTCCTTCAGAATCGGAATAAGCAGTGGTGGGAAATATGTAATATGGTGGTCATGAAATGCCTCTTAGTAAAAATTGAAACCAAAGATGTTTTATAAGCAAGATGACTTTTGGAAAAGGACATTTTTGGAGAGCTTAAGATGGCAAGAGGAAGGAAAGTGATGAAAGACAAGGACAGGCACAGAGAGAAAGGGCTGCAACAGCATTGCGGCAAATAAAAAGACACAGCATGTACAAGGAAAAGGAAGAACAGACAGCAAAGATTGCAAATGACTGTTTTGTGATGAATGGTTGTCATTGTAAAGAATGCTTAACTTCAATTCCCACCAAATAGGATGGCAGATACAAGTTCTGAGCATTTGATGTTTTGTATGTTGGACAGAAAGGAACTTAATTCAGAGTGCATTTCATTGTTATCCGTTCCCACCATTCTGCAATAATTGTAACTCCTACGTTAAGGGCTGCAATCCGGCTAGCAGAGATTATTTGCCCAAATTTGTGGAGAGTTTAGGAGCTCAGGAAGTGTTTGAAAGTGCTCAGTGCAGTGTGAGTATGCGAGAATGAGTTTTTTGAGAAAGAATTCATATCCTTTCTTACTTTTTTATAACCCCCAAGGCTTTTGTGTGTATGTGTATTTAGATGAAGTAAGTAGGACCCGGCTATACTTTCTAAGCTGACCTTTTCTATTAATATGGGGATTTGTGATAGAATTACCACAACTTGTTCTATCCTGATTTACTATTTTTATATACCACTGTAAGATATATACACAATTGTACTGTAATGGCTTGTACTGTAAATGCCAACATATCCATGTTATTTTCTCATTGTAGTCTAAGAGATTGTTAACCGTAGAGTAATATGCATGGCTTTTGTCACTGATGGCATCGAATAATTGTATTTTACCACATCATTTATTTTATCCTTCATTGTAATACCGCATTTGCAATAAAAGAAAAAAAATGTGCAACATTTTGTGTCATGTAATGTTTATTGGTTTTCCTTTTAATTCCCTGTGTATGAATGATTTATATATAATTTGATTTGTAGAAAATACCGTTAACCAGAGGTAAATGACAAAGTCGAAGGAAAGAGCACAGATATTTTGATTTTTAGCTGAACTTAATTTTCTGAATTCAAAAAGGGTATTTGTAAAAAAGACGAAAAACAATTTTCCAGAGGATCTACAAAAGAAAAAAAATCTTTAAATGTCTTTGTATGTCAGTTGGAATAAAATTTAGCTGTTGGATAATGTGAGAAAACTCTTCTAATTTTTAAACTTGCTTCATTAATAGTTTGGTAACACTTTACTTAAAACATTCATCTATAATGCATTATAAATATACTTATGATGTGTTACAATGGGCCTATAGTGCTGTATAATTATAGTTATAAGCAAGGTTAGGGTCAACCCTGACCCTAACCACATATAATATATTATAAGTGTGTTCTTAAGACATTATAATGTGTTATATTTGTTCATAAAGTCTTATAATGCATTATAGAGACAGGCTTCATAGAAAGTGTTACCAATAGTTTTTAGTAACTGTTTAATTTTTTAACCATGTAATAACATACAGGATTGTGTGGTGCTGTCCTTGTGCTCTGACACTAACAGGAAGGAGCACAAGTATAATTCCACCTCTTAAGTAAAAACCCCAAGTGTCTGAGTATTTTACACACTAAGGTAAAGTAAAGTGGAAATAAACCTACAGTAATAAATCAATATCCTCTTGGTCAAACTGCTGGACCAATCATTTAAAAAAGCATGGTCCCTTCTTTTTTTTGCTTTGGCCCCCATATCAATAACACACCACAGACTGTCAACGTGCAAAATTTTTCAGACTCCACCCTTCCCCCAATCAACACAGCACTCCAGTCCAAATTCAAGCCTTGTCACATCCTGCTTTGATTACTGCAACATGATTCTCACCAGTACACTCAAAAAGCTCCTACAACAGCTCCACATCATCCAGAACTCTGTTGCTTGAATAGTCATCCACATCAAATCTTCCGATCACATCACACCTCTCCTTATTCAGCTCCACTGGCTTCCAGTTGAGCAAAGGATACATAACAAAATTCTTCTGCTCCACAACCTGGCTTCCCCATACCTGCCCGGCCCTCTCCATCCCTGCACTCCTTCTCTTGCCCTATGCTCTAGTTTAAACTCAGCACTATGGCTTCCAGAGCCTTTAGCTGCTCTTCACCACAACTCTGTAACTGTTCGGATCAGCTTACTCCACATAATCTTACCATACCCTGTCTACACCTCCTCACTTGATTTGAAACTTGTAATTTATATTTGTGATGTCTTGTCTGACCGCTTAGGAAAGAGTCATGTCTTTTAGCTTAACTGTCATCGCTGACTGAACACAGAACACAGAAAACAGGAAAAAAAGGCTAGCATGTGTTGAATGAACCTGCTTGCCCCATTGACTCCAGGCAACCTTTAAATTACAGTCGTAGTGTCACTGAATTATCACACTGATTGGTGACTCTACCTTGTCAATCTGCCCACTTAAATTTAGCTCACTGATTGAACAGGATTGGATACAGTCATCTGTGTGAGGTGGCTATTAGTATTAGGCCTTTATTTCTTACTCCCTGTTTGACATGTTTATTTGGTCACTTTTAGTACGAAGCTTTGTTTTGATCTGCTCCATTTTGCCTGGTTAAAGTCGATGCACTACACTACACAACTCAAAACTTCTGTATCTGCCTACCTTGTATTAAAAAACCCTATAGCAATTCAGTGACAAGAAATCCTTCATTTTTAACAAGCCTTTAAAGGAGAAGTTCATTTTTTTGCACATTAAGCCTTATAATAAGGATATTTCCGATCATATACAATGCTCTACAGCATTTTTATGATGAACGGCGCAGTCCTGAGAGCAGGAGCTTGTTGCTGACATCACCGCTAACTGAAAGCACTGGAGAAACATGTGCACTCAGACAATCTGTCAAAAAACACAATAAATGCTCATTTTAAAAGGTGTGAAACTCGCCAGATGTTTAGTGGTGTCCTCTCATACCGACACTAAAATGCAAAGTTAAACATGGATATATAACCCGGAAACGGCTCTTTCAGCTGCTTCATGAAAAAAACTAACAGCCGTTTCTGGGTAATATATCTGTGCTTAGCAGTGACATCAGCAACAAGCTCCAGCTCTTAGGACTGTGCTGGCTGTCATAATAATGCTGTAGAACATTGAATATGATCGTAAATATCCTTATTATAAGGCTTAATGTTCAAAAAGCTGAACTACTTCTTTAATCGTGAAACATTTGCAGGATTGTACTGTGAAAGACTAATTTGCTGTGGGGCCCACAAAACAGTACTAAAGATTTTCCTTAAGTAGTCTAATGGACTTTTTTATGACAAGATGTAAAAATGTTAAAAAATAATGTAGTTTTTCTATACATTTCTGAGTCAAAGGAAGCAGCACTGCACAACTAGCTTCAGCTGCTCCTTAAACATCAGGTCACTGTCCATCGGCACTCCTAAATTTCTGGCCTCAGGGTTTATTTCACAAGATCATGTAGAAGAGGATTTTTCGCATTGGGCTGCCAAGATAGGATTATTTCAGCTTTGTTTTCAAGTATTTAACATAAGTTTTGTAAGTTTCAATGCCATTAGAAACAAACCACCTTCAGGGTAGATATAACTGTGTGTTGTCGGCATAGCTGTTGAAAGAAACATTGTACTTACAAACTATGTGACCTAGTGGGAGCATGTAGAGGGAGAAGACAGGGCCATGAATTGAGTCCTGTGGTACCCTACAGGTGCTGTCTGCTGTGGACAATGACAACTTGCTAAAATGTTGCTGGGTAGAGGGGCATTTGTAGAGCCTTACAGCTGTGACTGTGACATGACTCCAGATAAATGTAAAAAAAATGGATGGATGGTTGAAGTAGACATCCTTGCATTGCTTTTGTTTGTTTCTATGTAACGTGGAGTTGTAAAGGTAAATAACATTTTTTATGAACATGAAGCAGATGCTTTTCATACATCAGATCTAGTTGTTTTAAAGTGGCACAATTATACCAGAGCTTTCATCTTTGACAAGTGGCTGCACAGTGCAGTTGTACAGCAAGTTTTATTATGATGTCAGCCTGTATGCATTCATTTTTATTCTCTGTCTGTGGTTCAATCAAGATCTGGAGATGAAGGATAAAATACAATTGTAATCAAAGCCTCAGTCTGTAAAGCTGCCTCATTCTGCCTCAAACTAGCAAGGCAAAGTCAATGTCAATTCAGACCTGTTGTAAAATATCTTCAGCGACAGAGCTGCTAATGCACTTAGGAGAACCAAATAATGCTTTTATCAGGGCAGTCTCGTAAGGATCCAGTTGTTTTGCATGTTAGGTTGTTTAGATCAGACTACCTTTTGTTTTATTTACACAGTATCTTCATATTGAAAATCACAGAGCAGAAACCAGACACTGGTTGCTCATTGATGGACTCGATCTAGGATGACCTTAAAATTACTGAGATGTGCGAGTCCTGTTGGTTAAGTTGTGAAGATGCATACCTTTATGACTGCAGCTTTATGATTCCACCTGTGGATCACTGTCACATTTCCTCATGCCTGTGCAAGCTTTATGCTTATTACATGTAACATGTAATGTCAGCTCTGGAGGCTGTAAAAATTACATGTTACATTTATCCAAAGTAGTGAATGTGATGTGATAAAGGTGCTGACATTCTAAAAAAAATTGTAAAAAATTAATATAGTCTGACACCAGAATGATTATGAACTTAAGATGCAGTTTACATCCATGTCTGTCCAGACTAACATATTAAATTAACCAAAGACTTCAATAAAAAGTATTAAGTGTACTTGGTAAAATGGAAGTTATCACTATTCTGACATTTATAATTGCAGTAAATAATTTCTAGCATGGTGCAGTGACCATCAGCAGAAGCTCGATATCAGCAAAACTAGTAAACTTGTGGTGCACTACAATGCTTTAAATATGGACGCTACTGCAAAGATGCTAAAATTTCCGAAACCTGAATGTTTCACACACTTGAAAAATGGCAAAAAATAAAAAAAGATTTTGTCCAATTGGACATTTGTGTAAACATTTGCCATTTGTGCATTCATTTCTTAAATTAGGACCAAAACTTTTTTTTTGTCAGATTTCAGTGACTTGAACTTTGACTAACAAATTCTAATCTGTTCGTCGTTGACTTTGAGTGGTAATTTGAGCAAAATTTGAAATGAATTCCACAAAGAATTCTTGACATATTGCTTTAACAAGAATGGGATGAATATATGAATATATTAATGGACAGACTGACTGACATCTTGAAAACATGTCTCCACCTACAACTGCTGCCAGCATACACCTTTAAAAGAGCAGGTGCAATCCACAGTCATCAGGGCCATCATTTTAAAATAATTTCTTGTTTTCTTTTAGATCTTGCCACTTAAATAACAACGCTCACAGATCATACTCGTGTTCGGCATGTTTTGCAGCAATAAACCATTTGAAAAGTAACACAATTGCAAGAAGCTGTGGGCTACTTTGTACTATTTATCCTGTTTACTATTTATTATTATTTACAATATAAGTACACACACAGACACAGACACACACGGTGTACAAGCATACAGACAAACAAGACTTTTGTTGGACATTGCGTTGACAGTAAGTTTTAGTGTTCTGGAAAGCTGCCCTTGCTCAGCTCAGCTCAGCTGCCTCTCCATTATGCCTCCTATAACTTATTTATGCCACAATATTTTATTGATACACACATACCCGCATGCAGGGTCATGTTAGGAGAGACTGTGTGTGCATAAAATATGTGTACACATGAAAGTCGGTGTGACAGAGTGTGAGCAGAATGTGTGTATACATGTGAACTTAGTGTATGTACTCCCAAAAACACATTGTCTGTTCAAATTGTGAATTCTGCCCACACTTCGTGTATTTGCCTGAGATGGCTCCCATGTGAAATTTTATATTTTACAGTATATGCCCTCCATCTCTGATGTGCTAAATGTGATACAGTTTGCTGGATTAGATAGTTACTGTAGACTGTTAATACAACCACTGTAGTGGCTGTCTTACGCTTTCCTTTTATCTTATAGTCTACTCTGTCAACCACTCACAAGAAATATGGCTGGAGACCGTTTACTCGTTGAGCTGGCTGGGTGCCGCC
>MDSQ01000503.1_pt1 | contig 10231 bp, 7 predicted proteins | sample 1008251 | NCBI WGS metagenome assembly MDSQ01 (sample SAMN05526597, study PRJNA338239) | gut metagenome | isolation source: Hindgut content | host: Naso unicornis | place: Saudi Arabia: Red Sea | collected 2016-05
ACTTTTTAATTCTTGTTTTGATCGAAACAAGAATTAGGATTCTCTGCTTCATGCTTTCCATTACTGCGGGGGCAAAAAAAAAAAACACCCACGTAATGGAATGTGGCCCAGAACAGGCCTGCATGAATGAATGAACCTTCATTTCATGACAATGCCTGCAGAAACACTTTGAGGTGTGCTGAGGGAGAACAGACACAATGGCGTGACCTTAGCTGGAAGTGTTTGTTTATCCAACATGAAAGAGCAAATTGCCACAACAGCAGAGTATAAATAGCTAATGTTAGTGAGACTGATGGAGCTCGCAGAGCTTCCAGCTGGCATGAGCATTTCCTGAGGGTCTTGTCTCTCTGGTGACTGGACAGTGATCAGTTGGAGCATGGAAGCTGTGGCAGATCAGACTGATAAATAAATGCCACATAAAGACGCTTTGAATAAATTATGATATGCTCAGCTGCGACATTTAACAGTATGAGGAATCCTTAAAATAAATACTACAACCTTTGCCAGCTTGATTTAACATCAAGTATTTTGTCCTGATTAAAAATGACACAAAGCATTTTTTCCGTCTCACATGTTCTTAGAGACACTTAAATACCAACCTGGGTCATCTTGGCCAGGTCCAAAGAAGGCCTCTGTTTGTGTGAGTCAGCTGGTCTTCTGCGTTTCACGCCAATCTTTTTGTCATTGAGGACGCATGGCTGTGAGCGACTACGGGGGAGACCGCCCTGTCCGCCACGGCGCTCCAGCTCTGGAGTGGAGTCAGGGGAGCTGGGTGGCGAGGGTCCACGAGGCTCAGGGAGGCAGATTTGTTCATGAGAGAGGTAGAGGGGCTGCGCTGGGGGCTCGGAGGACTGGGGAACGGAGGAGGAGGGCGTCAGGATGGTAAAGGCAGAGGGGCAGGGCAGACCCTGGGTGAAGCAGGGTAGCTCCAGGGTATTGGAGCGGGAGGGGAGGCTGAAGCTGGAGCTGCGCTGCATGGCAGGAAAGCCGAGCTGCGTGCTCCCACCACCACCACGCTGGACGCTGCCTCCACTGTGGCACCTCCTCTTCTCCACCGCTGTCCACACACGAGAGCCCTGAGGGCGCCAGGTAGAGCGGCAACCACCGAGCTCGTCCGAACAAGACAGGGACCGGCACTGCCGCTTGCTGGGGGGTGCGGTGGAGTGTGAGGACGCAGCCTCTGTCAGGCTGAGGTCTTGCAACAAGCTGGTGATTGTGCTCGAAGTGGAGCCGACATCCCAATCCCAGTGGGCAGAACTTTTATGCACCTCAGGCAGGACGTCCCACAGGCTCTCCAGGCTGGTCCCAACCGGCCTCTGCTGGATGGCACAGCTGTGTCTGACCTCGCACCACCGGCTTGCCTCTGCAACAAAACACCAGATCAGTTTAAATAACTCACCTGTAAAGAAGAAGAGGAAAGACCAGACTCTCGCCTAAAATATAGAAAATTATATAAAGGCTTGTTTGCACACCAAGACCCTTAATTTTGTCTGGGAAAAAAAAAGCGTTTTTGTTTTGTTTTTTAAAGTACATCAACACTGAATTTTTGTGCATGAAAATTGTTTTTGGAAAAATCCCCATTTCGTCCATTTTTTTCATAAAAGCAAAGCTGAAAAACTAGGCAGTAAATCTTCAAGTAACTGCAGATCTGGTATTATAACTTGGAGGATCTCCCTTTTCTTCACGCTTTGTAAATTTTTTGGAGGAACAAAAACACAATCTGAGAATCAGTTCAGGCATCAACCTCTGACAAAACAAATCAAACAGTTTTTAGTGCCAAGGTTTTATGATCATGAAAGGTTATGTTTGGCAACCTCCAAAGGACAACATCCATGACACAGCTCCAGTCTGGGTCAGCAGCCTGTTGGTCCCAGCATGTGTACTTTGTATTGACACTACTCCCTGCTTTGCGTAATTGGCACTAAAAATAAATCCTGCACTGCTTAGTGTCAGCTGATTGTGAAAGGGAACAGAGCTCAATGTCTAACTGACTCGATATCAAACCTCGACTCAGCCGGAGCGAGGCTTGATAAAATGTCATTAACCCGTCATAAACATCCTGGCAAACCATCATCTTCTCTCACTGAGATGTGCAAGCATTCTGTGTCAGACATGTCTGCCTTTGCTGATGCCCGGGCACCATGGCTACCATTCCAAGAAAGCACCTGTTATTGCCACAACAGAAACTGTTTGATAGCTGAATGGGTCTGCCAACTAAACTGGTGAGTCAACTCTGAGTCAGATACTTAACGTCGAAGCCACTGCCCACTCCTGGTATGCAAAGCTCTATTCTTCTCCACTGGATATAAAGTCCCAAAAATACCATCTACAGTACGCAGGCAGGGCGCAGAACAAAGGGCAGTGTTAACAACACCTACTGGTGCTGCTGCCCTCTCCTACAAACTTGATGTCATACACACTTGAAGAGACGGAATGACATTTAATGTTACAATACAAAGACTGTAAAGGCTGTTACTCAGCTGAGTAAACGTACGACAGGCCTTTGTAGCTATATCCGAATTTTCAACTTGAGGACGACAAGTCCTCTGGTTTACAGCATGCAGGAGTGCCATTAGATCCATGCTAATGACAAGCTGCTAACACGTAGTTATTAGCACATATTCATCCTCGCAGAAACAGCTGTCATACATGTTTCACATTACGCTGTCGACCAGATGCTGCAGAAGCTGGCTCGCTGCTGATCATTTCTATGAAATATTATAATAAGATGAGCCTCTTCAAACAGCTACTAACTATAAACACCTGACGTTTTCGGGACTCTACAAGCTCTTGTTTGCAGTGTTGGTTTTGTCCCTTTTATCATTGTTGCTACTAGTTCTTCCTGTCTGTCAAACACATGACATTCACTAGAGGCCCCTTCCTTGGGAGTCCCCCTGTCTTTTATTTTTCATCTTGACACAACTTTAACTTTGTTTTCAAAGTTTATCTGACACACCTGATATGCACTGACTGATCCATCAAAGAATCTCATTTTCTATGTGTTATTGTTCCATCCATTTAGATTAAAATTGGTCTTGAAGTTGGCAAGGTGGAGCACATTATGTAAAGTAAAACTGACTGATGACTTAGTCCGTTACAAGCTACCAAGCTAAGCAGCCTGTTTTGAAATTTAAGAGGTACAAAATACAGATACTTGTGTTAAAATGCAGAGGAGGAAATTTGAAAGTTTTTTTGGAAAAACATACTCAAGTAAAGCGCAGATGCCTACAAACCCTTTTTTTTGTAAAATAAGTTCAAAATTAAATTTACAATTAAGTATCCCAGCAAAATTGTAACTTCTATCACAATAATTGCAAGATCATTCTTTTTTGTATATCATTTTAGTCCTATTGTGCATAACTTTATATCATGTAAGTTTTTTGTTTTGTTAGGCATCTAAAACATCATTCTCCAGTTGTTTGAATGGCTTTTTTTGCACTACATTTGCACAAAACTAACAATTTATTAATCCCTTATTTGGTCATGTTCTAATGAAATCATCATGTCACCCTTGCTGGCCTGAATCTGTTTATTGATGAGACTTACCCATGAGTCCACAAGAGAAAAGTGCAGTCCCCTGGCTCATGGTCTGCGCCTGGAACTGCAGAAATGCAAAAGAGGTTCACTGTCAGCTCGCCAGACACAAGAAAGTCACATAGATGAGTTTGCATACAACGTGCAGGAGATTGTATATGTTCAACTGGCCCAGAAGTGCATCTCCAAGCACATTTTTTGCTGCTTAGAGAAGAACACTTAAGTTGTAACCCATCAACAGAAAGAGAGGTTCCACTCTTAATGCGCCTGATTGACGCTGAGCCTCAGAGCGCGATGACTTCATTTCACGTGGCTGAGAGGTTAAACTCAGTCTACATAGGTGGGGGAATTTTCTCGCTCTGCGCCAGCAGAAAGAAGGCTTCTACCGAATGGATACTGATTAGAAAATGAGTCAGAGTTGCTCAGCCTAGTGGAACTAAAATACTCCATTGTCACTGTGAGTGAAGTGAATGGTACATGCAGGATTCAACACCAGATGACAAAAACCCTGCTGATAACAGTTGGCAGCTATTATGATGCAATTATCAGTAATAGTAACATAAACGTCCTTTATTCCCACTCTTCCACATCCAGATAGTTCTCTGACATCACTTCCTGACATTCAGTAGAGCAACACTTGTGAATTTTCCAACAAATTTGGCTCAGGGGAAGCTTAAAGTCAAATGTATAGGAAAATATGTGAAGCGATAAAACAGCTGGGCGGTGATGAGTGGCCAGCAACATTTTCCTGATTTTTAGAGCCGCGCCTTGTCATTTTCCCCTTAGAAGTACAGCTGAGGCCTGCTGGCAAGGCTGCAAATAAACAAAATGACGCACTTCACCGTGCACAAGAAGAAAACAACCTCTCACCGGGCCCAAATTTGTACTTTTGGATGTTACATCGTCGGCACCCTTCTTTTCCAGTGTTTTCTTGTATATGATCACCATGGCAACGCACATCCTTTTCCCAATGCGTTCCAGTGAGGGCAGAAAAAGTTGGAGGCCATCTCGACGGGCATGGTGTGAGCGGGCCGGTTTCTCAGAAGCTTAAGACGGCGGCCCTCGACTCCTTCAGGAATGCGTTTCACTCCTCGGCCCAGTCCTGAGCGGACACACAGGGATGAGCACAGGATTAGAATTCAGTGCATTTCTGACATTCTGTCGACCATATAAGCAGAGAACAATCCAGCTGGATTGGAAGAACAGATCCCCTGGGTGGAGGCTCTGAAACACACGGTCAATGGGGAGAAACTCAATGCTCTCTTAAGGTAACACTCAACTGGAAATGTGGCTTTTGAGTGAGAGGCTTCCTTCTTTGGAGATTCACTGTAGTTACAATGGATCATAATTAGCGATGCACGATAATACTCAATGTAATCATCCCAACACTGCAAAATTTAACGTCATTTTGACTGTACAGAATGAAATTTTGCAGATAAATTGAGCCAATAATTATGTTTATCTGCAGAATAAGCAGCCAAAGGCATTCGTTTCTGAGAGCTTATATTTTTGTATTGAGTAATACACATTCTACCATAAAAGCCAAAGTTTTTGATGTACTCACAAAAAAAACAAAAAAAACATTTAAAGAGTCAGAAGTTGTTTTTCGTTGTGTAAACAGTAGTGATGTCAGTTTGATTTGGTCAGAGCTACGGAACATTGAGTCATCCCTAGCATTCCGTACATCAGGTGTGCATAAATTAAAAAAATGTAAAACTAATTATCAGGTATCAGTATCTGCAACGAGAAGCAGGTAGTTATCAGTATCGTATCGCCTAAAAAAAAAAAATCATTGTTGTGCATCCCTCATTATAATAGCATCACAGAATCATGGCAATAAAAAATGTCTGGTTGTTGCTTTGCTAAATATGCTAATAAATTTTAAAGCTACAAGGAAGTGATGGCACTACCATGTACTTAAATACCCCCATTAATTATGGAGAGACTGATGAGACTGTGGAGGTGGAATGTGCTGCAGGAGTGATTTGAGAAACGTCAGTGCGATTGTATTTACTGTGAATCCAGTCTGTCTGCAGCTACCGTCCCCTATTACAGTGGGAGTTACAAAATTCTCAGAACCACCTTTCAAGCCTACGGGCATTGAGAATTCGATACCCAAAAGAAGAAAAAGAGAAGAAGATTTTTGGTGGAGGACTCAATCGAACCCTAAAGCTCATCTCAAACACATTCAGAAGCACAGAGGCCTCAAATGTTTGGATCTGACGCTACTGTAATTCTCCACTCCTGTACGCTCACCAACATGTTTAAAGCAAAAGATGCAGGGAAAATATGAGGCTGATAAGTTCATTTAATTCTCAAGTGAGCAAGCAATCACTACCAGCAAACATTTGTTTTGATTCACAAGGCGTCAGCTACACATGTCGTCATGTGTTGGCCTGTAAGTAAAAAATTTTTCCTTCATGTGGTTTCTCCTCCATGTCGCCAAAGTTGGATCCCTATACTTTGTTTTTTTCTTGGCTCTCCGTGTGGAGGATCATCAGTCATCTGAGAGAGCGAGTTTCCTTAAAGTGTTCCACACTGGAGCACACAGAGAGGAGCGGAGCAAAGTCAAAGTTGTGTAATTGAATACTCAGGGGCTGGCTGGGAATAGCTGACCTTGCGGTTATCAAAACAACCCTCCTCACATTAGTGCTGCACCACAGTTACAGTGAAACAGCTGATTGGCCACAGATGTAAATCTATATAATCATTGCAGAGGATTTTTTACTACCGCCAGATCAGTTCTACTTGAAGAGACATCAGGTAGGGAGTCGAAACAAAGCGCAGTGGACGTGAGGCCGCCTGCAAGGTCAGAGAGTGTCCATTTGAATGACAGGACAACTGCGAGCACAAAAAAAGGGGGGGGGACAGAAAGTGACAGCGTACGTGAAACAAAAGGGTGCTCTGTGCAGATGATGAGACACCGTGGGAAACAAAAGAGGCGACATCAGAGGTTGTGGGTAGTGGGGTGGAGTGTGTGTATGCGGGCAGAGAGGGGACAGCATCACAAGACCCTGAGGGAGCTGACACACTGGAGGTGGTGTTTGCATTCAGCATATGATTTCCATTACCGACACTTATCACGCCAGGAAAACAACTTAAACAAAAGGATGTTTTCAGCAGAGTTCTACAAGGACGCCTGTCAGCTTTTTAATGCCGCCTGTGAGAATAGAAGAGAAGTGATCAAAGCTTAGTGCCGGACTAGGTCAGGCTAGCTTGTACTGTGCGTGACCATAAACCATACAGATATATGAAATGCAGCAGAGATAACTTGGGACGTGCTGGGGTGGAGGAAAGAGTTGTTTATACAGTATATTACCCTTAATGGCTTTGCGATGGATGGAGCTGGCATTGACACAGACAGAAAAACCCTCACCCGAAGAAATTTAACTGGCAAAGTCAAGAAAAGCTCTTTCACATGATGTTTACCCAATCGAAAAGGACACTAAATGTTTTTTTTCTTTACTTGAAAAATGGAGAAAGTCTAACTGTAGCCTGACACCCTGGACCCTGGAGTGTAAACAACATCCATTACCTCCAGTTACAGAGAATCACAACAATTTATCACCTTTCTCATGCTCAGGCATAAAGTTTTTATCCCATAAATCTGGTCATAGTGCTTTAAATGGGCAAGGTTTACAACATAGTAGCAAACATTCCCCAGCAACGAGACATAAGTTGAACTCAATTTAATTTTAAAAGCCTAACTTTGCCCTATGACCTTTGAATGCTTTTTAAACTTGTGACAGTTCATGAATAGAAAACATGTTGAGAAGTGCTGGCAAAAGGGCAGTCTGTACTTTCCTGTACAGACAAAGCTGCAAAGCAAATGTAGGAGCCTTGCCAAAGCATGATTTCCAATGTTTAATGGATGCAGCCAACGCACTCATCTCCAACTGAATGCACTGCCCTGTTTCAAGATGCAGATGAAGCTATAAATCTGTCAAATGAGCGCCATCGCTCCTTCTCATGGCAAACCCAAGTCACCACTGTAACGATGCTGCCATTAAGCTGGAATCAGTGGGAGACTCTGCGCTTCTGCAGCCCTATAGCTCTTTATCTGCCTTGAGGCACCAACCACCGTGACAACTGAGAAGTCTAATCTCTGAGAAGGGGAAGAACATTGCAGGACGTTTCCATCACACGCATGCAGGCTGCTGACTAACTGCAGCAAAGTCTGCAGTGACAGCACTCTTCCTAAGAGGCGACTGTAACGCCGCTGTGGACGAGGTGATGGGACTCTACGCTTCCTTTGTGGTCACCCAAAGCTTTTCAACCAACGCTGCTCTTGGTTTCAGATATAGCAAGCCATTGCACAGCCTGAAAGCGCCCTAGATCGAAGACTGAGGAAACCACACAGTCGATCGGGTCAACTATAAGCGCAGAGCTTGCTTTAAAGTAGCAGAGTCTGTGTTTTTTTATATGATACCTGCTTTTTTGTAAATAACACTTTTCTAAGTTTTACAAACTGTGGCCAAGTCCACAAAAGACTACAGACTGTCAGCTTTGCTGTTACAATAGACATCTAAACTGCGGTCACCCATGAAAGCTCTGTTTCCCAATTAGAGCAGCTTTTGCATACATTGCTCAGACTGTAATCCCACTGGTTAGGCCAACATTACATAAGGATTTGGCAGCTTTGTGTCTGACTGACAATTAGAGCTAATACTAATCCATTTTATAGCACTGGGACAGCTGGTGGAAAACAACACTGTCTGATATTATTGAATAGACTACTGAGAAATGCATGTGTGAACCACTTCTAAGACTGTTTCTATGCTGTATCTAGTGTAAAGCTAATCATACGTGCTTAAAAGCATCTGTGTAAACTCATTAAAGAGTTTAAATACTAAGTTTAACTTTCAAATATTCTCCATCGATCTTCCTGCATGCACACATGCAGAAAGGTCAATATGACCAATCTGACCAATATACGCTATCAGTATGTGAATATTATCGGCTGATAATGGCCTACTGTAGGGGTGCATGATATTATCAGCATGTTATTGATATCGTCCGATACTGTCTTTAAAATTAAATATCGATATCCACCGATATCATCACCGATAAAAAGAATAGGCTGCTGTTTCCTTGATTAAAGGCCGATTTCACACAATGTTTCACATGTTTCCTGTGGACAGACATCAAGTTTACCTCCTTTGTCACTTGTGAAACAGGCCAAATTTGCCCTGGCTGTTTGTATTCTTCTGATTGTCTCAGGGAGCATCATCCAGTTTTAAGCAGGATGTATCTTACTTGTTTTGTTTAAAAGTAATTTTCATAAAGAAATATGACATGTTTTATATAAGTTTAAGTATTTTCCTTCTTTTTGCATTAGGAATGAATATTACAGAATTTAAAGCTTTGTATTTCATGCCTGCATTTGCCGGCAGGCCAACACAGTAAGAGTATGCATAATAATACTGTATGTAAATTCCACTACAGAGGAGACTTGATGATCTCTGCAAATAGGTATGGGGGGAAAAAATATACATATATATCAGTATCGGATCGATTAATTTCCAAATGAGATGTAAAATATCGGCATATCAGATATCTGCAAAAAATCCAATATGTGCAATCTTAACATTTTCATTTCATTGAAAAAAGACCTGTGGACTACCCCACCTTTCACATCATAAGACCTTACTGATTGTATTAGGTAAAGTATTCTGAAAACATTATGGAAATGTTGGCCCTTTAATTGGCTTGATGCGGATGATGGAGGGCGTTACTCAATATTTTCAGTAAACATGTCCTCACTCTGAGAATACCCACATAGGCAAAGTGTAAATGTTTTGATAAGTAAAACTCACTGTGTAATCAGGAAAAGAATCCCCTGCGAAAACCCTTCTGAAAAAATATTTAATACAGTCAAAGTGTACTTCTGAGTGAGGAAATTTTTCACTTTTTGTTTCATACACAACCAACTGCAGCAGTATTTTTAATAAATCTTATAACCTGTGGGATCAGCCATTCCTGCTGATCCAAACCAAACCATTATTATTTACAATATTAATCAGAAAGCATATATTGTGTCGTTACAGTAAGCGCCTCACACATGTTTACTCCTTCAAGATGTATCACAATAGAAAAACTGTGCAGGAGCATTGAATAAGCTTATTATTCTATTAAACACTAAGTGCTTACTACAGATATTTTTAAATCAAACTACAAGAGACTTTATTCTTTATAAACACACAGATTTTGCAGCCCAATCGTGCATAGTAGCTGTAGTTTTTACTTGTCTTTCTCTAATATGAACACAGTGTTTTGGGGGTCTTTTTTCTGTCAAAATGTTGCGTAATCTAAACAGTACAATTCACTGTGAAAACCAGTACAAATGTTTACATAAATTCCTCATTTGAACGCATGCGGCTCTGAGGCTGGACTGGCCTTGGCTCCTGTAGCCTCTGAGTGTTAATGTGTTCATGCGCCCCATTGTGTCATGTGTGACTCAACCACAATGTTTGCAATACTTATGAAGAGGTGAGGAGAGGAATAGATGGCAGCAGATAATACCATAAGCACTAGGACTGAAGGATGTATGACAGCCTGGTGCAGCTTAAGGCAACACAGAACAAAAGCTCCGTGTCTCTTTATGAGCTGAGTGAATCTCCTACCTGCACGCCCTGCAGAAGACGAGTGCATCGCTCCCTGACGTCTTCAAAGGGACACCGTTTGGACAGCATGAGAA
>MDSQ01000504.1_pt1 | contig 10230 bp, 4 predicted proteins | sample 1008251 | NCBI WGS metagenome assembly MDSQ01 (sample SAMN05526597, study PRJNA338239) | gut metagenome | isolation source: Hindgut content | host: Naso unicornis | place: Saudi Arabia: Red Sea | collected 2016-05
TGAGTTGATTTCTTTGTTCTAACCTAAAAAGAATACTCGCAAGAGCATTTTTCTGTTGTCAAAAATGTTCATCTATATTTTATTTTAATTTTCTTTTTAAAAGAAATTCTTTTGCTTCCATTTTCACTTTGTTTTTTTCTCTTATCTTACTGCTCATATTACTATTTACACATTGAAGTGACACTCCTGCAGCCAACATATTCTGATAACGCAGCTTGTCCAGACAAAAACAGAGAGGACCTCAGAGGGTTAAGAATGCTAAAACAAAGAGACCCCGCCTGTCTAAAAATCCTCCCGTTTTTTTTAAGTCCTGAGGTTGGCAAGTACGTTCATTCATCTTACAGGAAAATTTAGTCATTCATGCAACACAATAGGGAAAAAAACAATACAGTTATTTATGCATATACACATAGGAAACAATTACTTGACCAAAGAGTATTTCTAATTACCTTGACCTACGAGACAATGCTGAAATAGGTGTACCGCTTACAAGTGACGACGTAAGCGCACATAACATGTTAAAAGAAGTGAAACAAACAGTGCACATGCGGACATGCATGGTCTGCTTCACTGTAACAAATATTTCATTTCATGACATCAGACGAAAGAAAGAGTGGCCCAATGCCTGGGTTGTAGATACCGTTAAACCCATAACTACCCTATATGGCGGGATAAATGCTAATGAGCGGATGTTGCGTCGATTTTTTCCCGCGTTTTCTTCTCGTGAATTTGGGTTAGTTCGTTTGCCTATTGTCACGTGATTCATGCGACCGCTCGGTTCATTTACACAGAGAGTTTAACATAAACACAAGGCTGTAAACTGGCTATTTAATGGTTGTGTTGATAATACTTGGTTTGAATACGGACAAACGATCAGTAAAACTCAGTAACCAGGTCCGGATTCATGAGGTTGGAAACACCGACTACGGGGGTCGTCTAAAAGTCGAGACACCGCCGGCACCGGGACTCCACCGCGCACTCCGGTGTTACAAAACGAGCGTACACTTCACTACGCTTTCAGGAAGTCAGTCAGATTTTGTTGTATTGTTGCCACGGAACTCGTGTAGTGGGCTTTAAACTTAGTAACCTGAATTAATTGCTTTCAAAACAAATTTCTATTTTTAATAATTATTATATTTGCCTTTTGGGTAACTGAATACTAAGATGCCACCTAAAAAACGCAACTCGGGGACGACACAGAGCAAGGAGCTAAAGCCAAGTGCTGAAAGTTCATCTCCAGAGAAGAAGGAGAGTCCAGAGTTATCTGTTAAAAAGTAAGAATGGCTATTTTCCTTTAACTTGGCGTTGAGAGTATTTCAGCAGTCACTGCAGTAGCTGGTTCCTCTGTAAAACAGTTTACACTGTAGTGAAATGTTTAGCTTTTCGTGCGGGTATTTACTTTTGCTAGCCAAGTTAACGTTAGCTGTTGTGATAAACCGTCAGGGTGACTGTCGTTAGCTAGCTGCCTCAACGAAGTCATGCCTACATTTAAAGCTACTTTAGACTCATAGATAGATATAACCTGAGCTATAACACTGTCATAACGTACAAATTCACTCCTTGTTTGAAACACACTGATGCTAACAGTCAGGGAAGTCCTGCACTGGGAGTCAGTTGTCATCTGCGCAGCTTGTTTTGACGTCCAGAGGCTGTTTGTGTTCTCCATGCTGTTAATTTACGACCTCCATCCTCCAGACACAGAGACAAGGATGCTGAGTTTGTGACACTGTGCAAGAGCCTGAATGTGACGGACCCGGTGTGTGACCATGCCTGGAAGCTGTGGAAAACTGTTCAAGACTCCATGGAAGACATAGCTGTATGTATTTATATGCAGTAATGTGACAGCAGATTTGCCATGTTGGGATGCTGTTGGCTGTGCTTTTGAGACAAAGAAAAAAGTCATGAGTGGAGTGTCTGTTTTGAAAATTGCTCGCTATTGTTTATACTATTTGATCAGAATAAAGGCGTCCAGACCAGAACCATTAAAGTAAACATGCTGTCACAACCCGACCCTCTTCATGTCTGTGATGCTTTTTAAAAACCTTCTTGTAATTGACTTACAAGGGAAAAGATGCTCAAATAAAACTTAGATGCATTATCCTCCTACAGTGATGGTGGTAGCACGAAAAATTGAGACAGCTGCATATGTTTTGCCTCTCAAACAATAGCTGAGTACAGTGATTTGAAATTAATTGGTTTCACCTTAGTTGTACGCAACATTTCTGTAACCTGATGACGTGACATGGTGCACGTGTGCGATGTTCTCAGCATGTTGTTGTTTGGCAAATGAAAAGTCAAGCTTGTCATCAGCACACAGTCTCAGCACACTGTAACACACCGTGAGAGGAGATTTGAACATGATATAATAAATTTGAACAGAATCGTTTAGTATTTTAGTAATCGAATAGTAGTCATGTCTCCACCAGGATGTTAGTGATTGAAAAAGATTGCACGTTGTTGTATTTGTTAGTTGTAAACATTGTTCTGTTTACATTTCATATCAGGACAGTCAGAAAAGGCTGTGGGGAGCTTGTTTGTTCGTATCAGCGATGGACATGGATGTCGCCTGTTTCACCTTAACTGAGGTTCTGAAAGCAGTCAGTCTGAAGTAAGTGCTCCATGCTAGATAACATGTCATTTGCAATTGCTTCTGAGGACTCACAGTGCAGATTTGCAAACTACATTAATCCTTTAAATAGACATTCTTTTTCAAGTTAGTTAGTTATTGTTCACTTTTGAAGGATTTATTTTGTCTCTCATCCAAATTCATCCTTTGTTGTAGTGTTAAGCAGTTTTTAGCTCTGGTGAGAAAGCTGGATGTGAACTTGGACACTATCAGCACCAAGGTGAATTCAGCACTGATACGACTGGAGAAGAAGTACGATGTGACGCTGGCTCTCTACCAGAGGTTTGAGAAGTAAGCGAACATATCAGTAGAGGAACGTGTGCTTGATGCATGTAGAGCGGGACAGAATAGTAATTGATGATAATGTTTGTTTTGTTCCAGAACATGCAAGAATATTTTTGCTTTGGCGTCTGATGGAAAGTAAGCTGAAGAATTTTCTACCACATAAGTGGAATATCCTTGTCACACTCCTTTTTAAGTAACCCTATTATTTCATATTTGACAGTGTTGTGCTCTTTAGTCTTTAGCCAAGATGTGATGCAGGTGCATAATTAATAATTCAGTGTCTCTTTTCCTAGGGAGAGGGAGACCATCCGGAGCTGCTGGACAATGTTTCTTTTGGCCAAAGGTCGGTTAAGCCAATAAATTCAACAACAGGAACATGTAGGAACAAGCTGTTAAGACACTTGATATCAAAGTTTATATGTTGCTTCATATTCTTTCTATATTTCCTTCTGCCTTTGTGCTCTGATGTAAGGCTCCAGTGAATTGGAGAATGTCTCTCCTCATTGTTCCGTTGTTTCTAGTCTGCAGTAGTTGTATTGTAATGATCCCTCTCATGTGCTGCGTGTCTTTTCTCTGCAGGAAGGGCCCTGCAGATGGAGGATGACCTGGTCATTTCATTCCAGCTGTTGCTTTGTACGCTGGAGTTATGCATCAAGCGCTGCCCTTCAGATCTTCTGCAGCCTCTTTACAGTAAGATTCAGTATTATTTATTTTTTAAAAAATGTATATGACTTCTTAGGCTGCATTCAGGCCAAATCAAATGATCTGGTGAAAATACAGGTTTTCTCAGTCATTTGAATGAAGCCTGTCCTTTTTGGCTGTGGTGGTCTGAGCCGCAGCGGCGAAAAAAGTTGAAACCGGCTTTTTCACCACAGCCGGCTGTGTGACGCTGCGGCAGCCAATCACGCAAAGGGGCTGTCTTCCAGTGATCGACTGCCACCTGTGGATCGGGGGGGAATAGACGGCACAATTTGACATCACACAATGGGTCCTGTTATTTTCATCAAATGATACCAGACAGTGGTGTTTTGGCGGACCACCTGATTTGGTCTGAATTCAGCCCTTCTGGAGCAGGTCTTAAACTTTACATAGTATGAAGTCAAAGATTTCATTTAAAACTGGGGGGAAAAATGAGTCAGGATGTAAACATGACTGCGCATTTTGTTGCTGTAAATCTTAAAAGAGATTGTATGCTGTTGATTTGTAGTATAGTACAGCGTGGAGTAGTGTGATGTCTGTCATAATTTCCAGGCATGCAAAATGGAAAACACAATCTCAGCTTCTGATATTCTGTATCGTGAAATGATGTATTTTTCTGTCTCCCAGAGATTTTCTGATCGCTGAAATGTTTTTCTCTTAGAATCAGCTGTCAGCAAAGTTCAGAGCCCTCCGACACGAACATCTCGCCGCAACCAGAGCAAAGCCAAGTCCCGACCTGTGGAGCCAGAGGTGGATTTGCAGCTTCTTAAAACCTTGTGCAAAGAGAATGAATGCAATGCAGAAGAGGTCTGAGCCCCCATTTTTGTTTCTTTCAATCATAAAAACATATTTCATTGCCCTCTACTCTGTGTGCATTTGGCTTTACTTGTATTGTATTCGCAGGTGAAAAATGTATACCAGACAAGTTTCTCAGCTTTCTTGGAATCACTGGATCTCTCCAGATCACCAGATTTTCCTCAGGTAGAGTGGTGATTATCACAACAGCCACACTGCTGTTTGGCTTTGCTCTCTGCCCTTCATTTACTCTTTCCATCAGATATCTCTTCCTGCTTTATTTTGCCATAGTTAAACGTTTGAGTGTCTGACGGCTGTTGGTTGTTGTCCGTGCTGCTCACACTTGTTTGTTTTTACATACATGGTGTCAGAAAAGTGTGTACTCAAGCAAGGGGATCATTTTTGTGTGTGTCAGTAATATATTGCAGAGGTGGGTCTGAAAACAAGAGACAGGATGCTTCTGTTTGCTGACACGAACACGCTCCTCTGAAGAAACATAATGGACATATTTGTTTTGCTGTGACATTACTCCAATAGTGGACAGGTGGTGTGCATTATGTACATAGGTGTCTTATGTAAATAATGTATGTGTCTCACCATAACGGTTTTGACCTAGGTAGAGTTGGAAAAAAAAAACAGTTCACAGTTGTGAGTGAGATTTTGGTTCAGATTACTTCATAGATCAAACGTTAGTGACTCATTCTAACCTGGTTGCAGACAAGTAAGCACCTTGTCTTTTTCCAGAGATGTTTTGTGTATTTTTTTCAGGTTGAGGTCTGATGAGACACAGACAGACTCTGGCATGTTTGCAGCCATACAGTCTTTAGACAAGTCTGTACAATGCAGCACAGATGCCTGACTTACTGTTTTCTGCAGTTTGAGTTGGCTGGTGTGCACAGTGACTACACATATAAGTGTGTGTAGAAGCAAGAGTTACATCTTTGCTGCCAGCTCTGATTTAAGCCAGATAACAACTGTTGATTTTACGTTTGCATATGAATGCAGCTGTACAAGTGTCCAGGCCGTTTGGAAATCCCTGCTGACACATCTTCTGATGTCTGTGATTGCACATCTAGTTTTCTTTCAAGATCCTACACCTAAAACATTTAGAAAACTGCATTTTAAATTGCTTGAGCTCAAGATAGTCAGCAGTATGAGGAGTAATTAGCGGGCCTTCCTGCATCAGTGCAGTTGTTTTCACACGACTTTCTCTTCCTCAAATATACCGCTGGTAATATAAATAGCTCAAGCACAGAGCAGCAGTAGTTTGAAACTGTGCTTTTGTTTTTAATAGTGCATAACATTTTGTGCATTTTAGCATTTAGCACTTTTAAAATGAGGTCAAATGTAGAATTTAATGGGGAATCCTTAACAGCTCTGTGTTATGCACTGCTGTTTTCACAATTTTGCATGTACTGTGCAGAAATATGATGGTGTTTAATTTTGTTGGGAGGCACTTAATTAAAAATAACCTCAAACTTTAATTTTCATTCACCACAGGTGAATGACCTCAACCAACAGTATGAAGAGCACTACCTCAAAAGTAGAGACTTTGATGGACGGCTGTTTTTCGATGGAGATGAGACTCTTCTTCCCCCTAAAGTCGAGATGTAATTTCTTCCTCTGTGTCTTTATGTTACATTTAATTGAGTGAATGATGCTTTTAAAGAAAAGGGTTTGATAATTTCCTCATGTATTTAGATCGCATGTGGAGAGAACACCAAAGAAGAACGAGTCAGATGAGGAAGCAGTGCTCATCCCTCCACAGACTCCAGTCAGGTAAGCAGTTATCAGTCTCTTTCCTGTTGTTTGTTTCATGGTGTTCAGCCAGAGGAGAAAGACTCTCTGCTTGTATTCATGTTACAGACTATAGATACCGTTGGCTGCTCAGCTGTCAGCTGGTGCATTCGGGAGTAGTAAGTAGTGCTCATGTTCTGCCTCGATCCTGTGAAAATATTTTCCATCATGTGTGCTATTCTATGTGCTTATTTGGTTTCTAAACAGCATGGAGAACATTAGCCTTAAGGAGTTTTTCTGTGTTGATCAGCTCACTGAATGACTTCTTCTCATGGCTCTTAAATACTGTATAATTGTTCAGGCTTGAATGCTTTCACCAGTTTATCCTCCACGACTCTGACATGTGTCAGCCTCCAAGTGAAATAAGGGAGTCATATCACTTCCCCTGTCTTACAGTTGTCCGCAGTAATTTTGTCATTTTGAGGTTTTAGGATAAGGTACATGTGGTATAACATGAGGTGGAGGTGAGGGGCGGGGTTGTCACGGTGATCACAGAGCCTCAGTGTTTACTAGTGACGGAGAAATCAGCAACACGGCTTGTTTTTGCTCGGGAGCTGAGGATTATGGTCAGAAGCTGCTTTGACTGACTAAGTAAATTAACCTTGTGACATTGGCAAGCTAACAGTATAGCAGTTTGTTAAAACAAAGACTGAGGACAGTCAGTGTCAGTCAGCGCTTAAGCACAGCTTAGAAAAATAGGATGCTAGTTAGTATGTAGGGTTGAGGATGTACAGTTAAGAGCAGGCAAAAGTGTTTATAACTTCACACACCTCTGCTTTTCAGATCATACATCAGATTTCAATCAGTTCAAACAAGTGTGGTGAACATTTTTGACATTATTGAGCAGAATATAGATGTAAAATGTTTCTTGTGTACATATTCTAGCAACGGAGACTTGCCTTTGTCCTCCTCCTTTTCCTGTCTGCACCCTTCTCTGTTTGGACTTGAAACTGCAGATAGAAAATTTTTTGTGGTAATGCAAAGAAAAGAGTGACAAGACCAAAACTGATTAAAATAATGAGAAATAGAGGTCCATGTTTCCCCCTAAATGCTCACACGTTTAGTTTTGTTAGATTTCTGTCTCAATTTAGTGTGACTGGCAGCATGTCCTGAACTCGCCACATGAAGAACAGTTTATTAGAGGGTCAGGATGAAGCACCGCCCCCAAAACAACCACCACCATCACTGTCTTTTATTTGATGCAATCTTTTTCCTAATAAATGCCTCAAAAAGTGGTAGCGATCTAAAAATAGCATGTGGTGAAGCTAAAAATAGTTGCTTAGCTGGCGGTCCTTGCTGGAAGAGGGTAGAAGAATAGGCATGGAATCTCTCTCTCTCTCTCTCTCTCTCTCTCTTACTCCCCCCTCCTCGTGTTTGAAACAGGGTGGGTGGGGGTTGTTTTTGAAACAGAGGAGTGAGTAAGCGAAGTGTTAGGCTATTCATTCAGGCTCCGTCTCTCTGAAGATCGTCCATGGAGAGTTGCCCTCAGCGACCACATGCATGAGACCATCGGTCTGAGACCCTGCGGTGTCCACGAACATTTGATCCCTCGGATAAAGAAGTTTATTATTTAATTTGCTTGATTTTCTGCCCCCACACTTTACCAAACAGAGCCTTCCTGTGTGGTTGTTTTCGAAAACTTCATATGTAAGAAAATACTGGAATGTTTCCATGCTTGTAGACTGAAATGCATTTTAAGCAACAGGTCCTCCAAGTTTGTCTCTTCATAAAGCTCAGCATTTCCTGCTCTGAGTTACAGGCTTACACATGTGAACACATCTGTCTGCAGTGCCAGTCTTAAACACAAAGAGAGCAAGTTTACTGAGTTCCTTTATTCTTCCACTCTCTAAGAGAGGCTCAAAAGCATGATGACAAACAACGTGCATGATCTAAAGCTGAGCATTTTATTCCACATCATATGCCCGCTGCCAGAAAAGCAGAACCTCCAACAAGAAACTAAGTAGCACTTGGATCCCTGTCAGAGGTGTTTTTTAAGGTCAATATACTGAAGCGGAAGTCTGAGGTACTCACACAACAACAAAAAGAGGTTTTAAAAATAGCCTCGTTTGAAATGTGCCAATATGTGGTCCCTGTGGTGTGGAGCGGTGCAAAAGGCAGGCCACTTCTGACGACTCGCTGCCAAAAAGGCAAGGCTTTTCCACTACACAGCCCAAAACAATTCACGCCAGCTATTAAGATGAAATGATGCCTTGTTCTTTGAAACTATTTATGGAAAATTCAGAATAATGAAGATCTATTTTTATAGATGGCATTCCCTGCCCTGCCTAAAGCCCCCCTCCTTGGCCTCACCCTCCACCCCTTCCCTGCCATGATTGCTGCTTTGGACAGGGTGTGGAAACTCAAGGTCACAGTATAGAGGTCACCCGGCTGGTCACTGTACTCGAGGCCTCCCTCAGGCTCCCTTTTCCTGCTGTGGCACCACGCGATAAGAGACAGAGAGACAAAAGACGATAAGTGACGATTGGTGGGAGGACAAAGAAGAAGTAGAGGATGGCTGGAGGGGGACTCGGAGTTTGTACCCAATGCCACTCGAGGAGAACCAGAGTCACTTTGCGGTTACTGTCTGATGAACCTAAAGTATGTAATTGGAGGTTTTGTGGATCATGTCAGTGCATTCATGTAGTGAGCAGCTCATATGTGTAAAGCAAAAATTGGAGTGTTTTCCACACATAATTTAACCTCGGCAAATTGATTTTTATGTTGAATCAGAAATACATATAGACACACATTCTCATTTCTCTCATTTGAATAGAGACGTATTATGCAACTGGAGTGTAGTCGGCATGAAAGATGGGTGTTTGAGGGTGCAGACATAAGTGCCCTCTTTATTCAGTTTCACTGAGCTGGCATTGTGTCTCATAATGTCTATCTGGGTAATTATACAGTGTAGTGACTAGTTTGAATGACCACTTTGTTCCCAGGGCCGGGATGCTGCTGCAGCAAACAGTGTTGGATTCTGACATGTGCTTAGTGTTTGTCTATTCCATATGGGAAACACTGCACCATCTGGTCTGGTGCTGTGTCCTGGCTAGCTAAGACTGTCTGTCTGTGAGTGGGCTCTCGTCTGCAGTGGGCTCTCCTTAAAGGCGATTTTAGCACATGCACCAGCAAAATGCCACAGTTGGAGAAATGTGGAGGAACCTTGTTGCACACAGGACCCTTTATCTCTCACTTATTCTTTACACTTTTCTCCATATTTCGCTCTACTTCTTACATCCGTTTTTTTTATTATTTTTTTTATCATTTAGTCGACCTAGTAATCCTTAGACAGCTAGTAATTACACAGTTAGCCAGCATTATTACTGAACATGCGACCACTTTGCCCTGAGATGATGAATCCCAGGCTCCAGTCTTTGATTCATGATTATAGTGCGGCGGGGCACCAGGAGTAAGGGGCTTCAAAGCCACCAAATCACTGAGAAGTCATTGATGTGTCGTTTCAGCCAGCGCGTATAGAGATGCACAGATGATGATTGAAAAAAGCAGACAGGGACAGACTGCGATTTGGGGTCCCATTTCTCAGACTGATAACCTACAAAATTAACCATCTCCCCCCAAATGATCACTCAAACAATATCTGGTTGGATTTTGCAGTATGTAAAGCAACATTCTTTTCTGGCCATTCTGACCCACAGTCCTCTGCACAGTGACAAATACGTCACATACGTCACAGTGCGTCTTGTGAATATAAACAAAGCAGACAGAGGTCAAACGTTTGACAGCTGATTGACAGAATGACGAGCATCAGCGTTAAGAAGACCGACTTCATGGGCTAAGACATCGAAACTAAGACTTCTTCCCACTCCTTTTCGGATGTGGGAATATCATTTTCATATTCATTTTCATTTTCATTTTCAATTGTTTTTCATTTTCAATTATTATTATTTTTGCTGTTTTTTTGTTGTTGTCTTTTGTAAAGTGCTTATTTGTTATGCCTGTCCAGTACTATATTATTTGCTTTTTCCTTTTACATGTCCGAAATAAACTAAACTAAAAAAAAAAAAAAC
>MDSQ01000505.1_pt1 | contig 10219 bp, 4 predicted proteins | sample 1008251 | NCBI WGS metagenome assembly MDSQ01 (sample SAMN05526597, study PRJNA338239) | gut metagenome | isolation source: Hindgut content | host: Naso unicornis | place: Saudi Arabia: Red Sea | collected 2016-05
AACAAAGACAACAGGATGCGATATCTTACCACTCCTTTTTAAAACAGGTTAAACAGGTCAGTTTGTAATGGGTGATAATTTAATAGTTAGGTACGAAGGGGCATCTTCAAAACACTCGCTCCTTCACAAGCGGGGTTGAGGTGAGGTTCAGCACTTTGTGAAACACGTTTGTAAAAGATATTAATGCGGCTTGGAGACACATCGAGAATTCGTTGCTGGTAAACACAGTTCATTCATCGTGAACACATTCTGTTTTGCTATTTTTACACACTTTTTTTGGAATCAGGTTTGTACCTGCGGAGCTGCAAAGTCAGAAGATAATACGACAGTAAGTTTTATAGAAATAGCTTGAGTGGTTTTAAATTTGCGGGTTTTTTTTAAAATATGGATGTTACTTAAGTCTGTATTTGCTAAAATTGACTAAAGAAGATTTTCCAGGAAAGACGTTTCACGGGGCCAAATATGACTGTGTACAGTTGATTTAAACAAGTACAGCAATGTCAAGTCAAACTGACAGAGTACCTGTCCAGATCCACTGGACAATTAATTTTATTTTGTATGTTCTGGAATTATTTTACATTTATGGGAATTGGTGGAATAAGTAGAATGTGTACATCCATGACATTGGTGCAGGTTAAGCCAGGTACAAGTAAGTGCTGCCCAGCAGAAAGACGTGTGAAAAAAGTGTAAGAATCATTGTTGAAAAGGAAGTTGTCAATGTCCAGCCCCTGTGCAAGCGCCTCCTTATACAAACCCCCATCAGTGATGGCGCCTGCTGCTTCAGTGGGTCCATCCTGACCATCAGTACCACCACTCAGAAAGACAGGACCATTAGGGGGTAGCTCCAGGTCTCTCAGCTCCAATCCCACTCGCAGAGCTAGCTCCTGGTTTCGACCACCTCGACCTGTGCCAGTCAACTCCACAGTGGGCTCACCTCCAGCTAACAGACATGTGGCACCCCATCCTTCTGTACGCCCCTCACCCAAAACCTGCATAGTACGGCAGAGGTCCCAGCTCTCCACACCTACTTCGGGACCCAGCCTCAGCAGCTCGGCAGCAATCTCTGGAGGAGGTTCCTCTCGAGAACAGGCAAAGCGGGCCAGGAGGCCATACAGTCTGGAGACTGACCTTACATCGCCACACACTCCTGGCGCAAGCACAACAGGGCGGAAACCTAGCTCTCGAGCACGACGCCCTGCACACTTAAGGGCAAGGCTGTTTGAGCCAATCACAGCGTTGAGAACATGTCCTGATGCATCAGATTCATCTTTATTCTCCTGACATCGCGGTCTCCCAACCACATCCTTTACGGAGGCTGGCAGAGAGTTAAGCAGCTTGTAACGTTCAAGAATTGACAGTACTTCTTCAGGCCACACCTCACTCCACACTGTGGGACCACTGGCTATCAGGTCCAGAGGGTCTCCAATTACATCAGACAATATCAATGCAATCACCTGTAAAGATGTGAGTAAAGGAGGGGTATTCAAAGTACAATATTGGAATGACTTCTCCACCTTCATATAATGTTGAAATGTGAAGAAAAGTATGTTACCTTGGCAGGATGAGCACACTGTGCAAGCCCTCCACCCTTTAAGAAAGACAGGGCGCGGCGCACAGTGTTCAGCTCTTGGATGGTAGCACCAGCACCTGCAAGTTTGCGGGTAACATCCAGTTTCTCTTGCAACGAGATTGGTGGAATGGGTGCAGGAAGCAGGGCAGAGCCTCCACCTAGACACAGTTTTACCACCTTGTATTAGAGGTTTGCATTTCAGGGTGTGAGTTTGTAGAGAAAATGAATGCAGGGTTTAATTTTTACCTGAAATCAGTACAAGTAGCAGGTCTTCCTCTTTCAGTTCACTGGCTAGCTGCTGGATCCCTTCAGCTGCCTTCTGGGCATCAGCGTCAGGCAAGTTGTTTTTAGCACCCTCCATTACTTTGATGCGACTGTTTTCTTTTAACAACAGATGGCTGTGATGGAAGTTAAGGGAATTTATTATGATGCTTAATTTTTTTGTGTGTGTGTAATACTTGAAGGTGTCATTTCCAAAGCTTTTTTGCTTACTCTTTCCCATGCTGCCGTAATGTCTGCTGAATCCCATGTGGCACGCTTATTACTCCTTTCACTAAGTGATCTCCCATAATCCTCTCTGCCTCAGCAGCCATACCCAGTACAGCTTTTCCAAAGCCCACCAAGTGCAGGTTGTGTTTGAGTGTGAATTTGTGACCATCAATAATGACCGTGTCCTCCTTGCGCTCTATACTCTGCCGAACCACAGTGTCTGGCTGCACAGCTTCAACAGCAGCTGCAAACACCCCGCGTGCCCGTGAGTCCATTGACATTTTGCACAATGTGGGTTTTCTTCTGCTTGCGAGGGCCAGAAAAGGCTGAGGCCGGAAAAGGGAAAGAACGCGGGCCATGGACAGTTCAGTGAGTCTCAGAAGAAATTACCTGAGAGAGTAAAAGTTCAAGTCATAGTCTAGTAAGATGGCAAAAACCACACATAAAAATGTGACATGCAGAGTGAAAACTGTGACACATTCCAGTTATTCACAAATATTTGTTGTTTGTTAACAGCCACTTTTACCTCTCAACCAAGTGTAAATTAAGATTTTGAGATACGACTATATATGAAGTTATTCACAATTACACACACACATTTTTACTGGCAGCATGGACTCAAATATCAAAGTATTCTTGCACTTATGGTGTTTTTGTGAGTGTCAGAGTGACTTGTGGGCTGTTGAAAGGGGAATTTATATCAACATGTGGTACTAGCACCACTTAACCTATTAGCACAGGGCACTGACAAGGTAAAGTGTAATTGCACTAAAGCAATAAAACTAAGAGCTTATGGACCAAATCCAAGCTGAAAACAATTGGCTGCAGCCACAACAAATCTGTTTTCAAGTACTAGTAGTTATTGCTCCAAGTTAATAAGTTGTACAATTCTTTGAATGATAGGTAGCTCTGTTAAAATGTAATTTCATATTAAATCCAAATACTCGTGGTTAATAAGGCGTAGAGCTATTGCACTATTCAACTAATTTTTAAAAAATAACACTTTTAAAGGCTGAGAGGCAAACCTGCACTCCATGGTCTACTTTTTGTGTTTATATCAGTCAAAACCTTACATAAATAACAGCTGGTGTCATCCTAAACAAGTCATATATTTCCCTGTTAAACTGAAGCTGTCTCGAGACCAAAGAGGCTGCCTACCTGTGAATGTTCTAAATGGGAAGGAAAACCAATGGAATCCTTTGGAAGCCTGGTATGTGCGCTCCGGCTTAGCAGTCAGGTAGTGTCACAAAAAATCTGACTAGATACCAACTTGAGTTATGTACCTTGTGTATAATGATTGACTTGAATGGACCACAGGACACACTAAACCACTGGCCATCTAGCTGTCTGTTTAATTCTGTAGTTGTGCTAGTTTTTTTTGTCCCCACAACTGCAAACAAAGAAAAGGCTACAGGATACCAGAAGTTGATGATGTGCTGATATTAATATAGACACATAAGAAAAGTATCTGACAGACTCTGGAGCCATTCATGCTTCTGCAAAGTTCAAAGTGTACACAGTCTGAAACCGGTTTGCACCAAAGTCATGTGCACACTGGTTATTTGTAAAGCACGTGCATTCATGCTCTGTTTGAGTCCCAGTCATGTCAAAGAGGCATGTAAGCCTGTGCATTGTTCTCTCACTTGTAGAAATAGCAGCTACTCACACAAATTATATTTGATGGTACATTTTAGTCCAGGTTCATTTATCAGCCTATATGATTAGAGCCTATATATAATTCGTAATATTGGATTTTATCCGTATCACCTACTCTTAAAGTGCATACGTTACTTGATTAAATCTAAAGAAATATGTATTTCATGTGCCTATATTTTACTTAAGGGCTACTGTATATCACTGTCGATCTCTGTCAAACTACGAGAAAGTTGGTTCATACCTCAGGCCTTCTTTTCTGAGGACAAACTTCTTGCCGTTTTTCTTTTACTTTTCACTCCTGCGTCCATTTTCATTCCTGGTGAAAGACCTCGAAGTTGACAGAAAACAAACAAGACTGGTAAACACAAGCTGCTAACTGTGACAGAGAGTGCTGGACCAGGGGTCGAAGCTAACGCTGTTTCACACAAATAAATGGAGGAAGAACTTTTCCAGGTGGATGCGGGCGACAGTCTTGCCTCTGTGAGCTCTTTTTTAATACTACTGTTTGAAAATATGGAGTTATTCCTTGTGGTTTCTACTAGTGTTACTTACTTGCCTTGTTGACAAACCACTACGGAGCTAGACCAACTATCGCGATAACTACCCAATCTACGTGGTCTCCAACCAACGCGCGTGCCGGATGAATATGCGCGTCACCGACTTGACGAAGGCGGTGCTGCTTTTCCGTCCCTCTTAACTCCTGTGAATCAGAAGTATTACAGGCGGGCTTTCGTTGCTGTTTTTGAACTATACTTCTTTAAAAAACTGTGTTTACACCATTATAGTTTATATATTTATTCGAATTACCATAAGGGACATCTGTAACCCGATTTTATAGTAAAACGAGGGCCTGCTTCCCCTCAGTCAGACAGAGGCCATCATGAAGCTAACGGACAATGTGCTGCGGAGCTTCAGAGTTGCTAAGGTGTTTCGAGAAAACTCAGACAAAATCAACTGTTTCGATTTCAGTTCAAACGGCGAAACAATTATTTCCAGTAGCGATGACGATTCACTAGTCCTGTACGACTGCCAAGAGGGAAAGTAAGAATGTTTTTAATCATTTCACTTTATTGTTTTTGACGTTAGCTGCTGGCTATGTTAGCTAGCGAGGCCTGCTGCAGTGCCATGGCATTCAGCAGCGAGTGTAACGTTTTGAGATGTACAGTTTCTTTTATGTGACAACGGCTGCAACACAAATGCTACGACATTATTGTAAATAATGCAGTAACTGTATTCAAAGTATTGTGCTAATATTATGTTTATTGTATTGTTAGAAATCAAGCATAATGCAAAAAGATTTACGTTACGACAAATGAAAGGTTGCAGTGATAAACGTTAAAAACCATATTAGTGGAACTCTTTTGCTACTAACTTAAAAAATACTGGAAACAATTTATTGTTTTGATTAATGGGTTATGATTTCAAATCGTGTTAAAATGAGTAATAGATCAGTCTGATGTTTTGGTAATTGATTCTCTACGTCATTAATTTTGTTGTGAAAGTGTAAATCATTTGCGGTTTTAAATTTCTAAATGAACGAATGTTTCTTTTTTCCTTTTACTCTGTAAACAGAGTAAGTAAGGATTTTAGTGGGGGATAAACATGCAATTTCAAACTGATAGGCACAGATTTTGTAGACTACTTTTAAAAACGTTACTAAAAGTGAATATAGTTGTCTTTTAAATTAATTCACTGTCTCTTTTTTTCCTCTCAAATTTATCTAATTTATGGCAGACCCAAGAGGACTCTCTACAGTAAAAAGTATGGAGTGGATCTAATCAGATACACACATGCTGCAAACACTGTGGTCTACAGTTCCAACAAAATCGATGGTATGTTGATTTAAAAAATAAAAAATAAATAAATATAATACTTGTAGTTTTATTCGGTAATGTAGCATGAAATTTTGGTTTGTGCTCATCATGATAATGTTGTTATTGCATATTAAGTAATCAATCACATACTTTTCTGACTTAATGTATGTAAAGGTAATGAGGTAAGAGTGGCCATTTATCAACAGAAATATAGGGCAAAGCAAATAAAAGTAATATTTATGCCTTTTAACTCTGCTAAACCTCTTATATCCATTCCGAAAATTAGATTGCTTCACTGTAATGCAGTAAAAGACATCTTGTCTTCAGATATCAGTCGCATCAGCATGATAATATGCTTCACTGGTTGGACTGTCAGGACAATGGACAGTACCTGATGTTTACAGGATGCCATACACCTGTGGACTGCTGCTGGGTCGTGTGACGTCACTGCTCGCTGTGGTCTGAGGTAGTTGTTTGTACAGTTTGAGGGTCTGTGATTCTGCCCCATACAGGAGCTAACTGTACAAGTGACTGCCTTGCCTACGGTTGAGTCAACTCATCAGACCTACCTGTAGTCAACTTCCTGTTTGAATGCTAGGTTGTTTCTTGTTGTTGCTTATCATGTTTGACATATGAAGTGGTCATTTTGTTTTTATGTTATCATTCTTCAAGATACTATACGGTACCTGTCCCTCCATGACAACAAATACATTCGCTACTTTCCTGGGCATAACAAAAGGTGAGGACTGGACTTGTGCTGGTCTGTTGGTACCTTTATTTGATGTTTAAGGGTTCAGTTAGAAGTGCCTCTGTTCTCATTTTTTTCATTTTTACGTCTTTGTCTGTGACTAGAGTGACATCTCTCTCCATGTCTCCTGTGGATGACACATTTATTTCTGGCTCATTAGATAAAACAATCAGACTGTGGGATTTACGGTCACCTAACTGCCAGGTAAGTACCTTTTGATGCAATTTGTTGAGGATCCATGGTGCCGCACTAATATGTAAATTGGAAAAGATTGGGGAAGAAAATATACTAACCTCTGCTTGTCTTCTGTAAATTTCAGGGACTGATGCACCTGCAAGGGAAACCAGTGTGCTCCTTTGATCCAGAGGGTCTTATTTTTGCTGCTGGAATAAATTCAGAGATGGTTAAACTTTATGACCTGCGGTCGTTTGACAAGGTAAAAAAGTGTTTCTATCTTTGTATTTCAGTATTTGAAGTAAATAGCTTTAATTTGATTGGAGAACATATTTATTATCCTTCTGAACAGGGTCCCTTTGCAACCTTCAAGCTTCAGTATGACCGTACATGTGAGTGGACAGGACTAAAGTTTAGCAATGATGGAAAACTAATTCTTCTTTCTACCAACGGTGGAGCCCTTCGCATCTTGGATGCCTTTAAGGGTGCTGTGTTACATTCCTTTGGGGTAAGAGACAACTCATCATTACACATGCTCGGAAACATTTGTTACTTGAAAAGAAAACAGACCATTTGAAAAAACTCACACGCTCAAAACATGTCCACGTAATCACCAAATCTCTGACTGATTTCAGGAATGGTGGTTGCCGTTGTTGGATGTTTATTGAGTTTTCTGTTATCGTTCTTAAGAGGATCTCAAAACTTCTCTACAAAATGTACTGTTTTGATTATAATGTGCTGAAAGTTGTCACTCATGGACACTGTTCTTCATTTATCCTCAGGGCTACAACAACAGTAAAGGTGTGACACTGGAAGCATCATTCACTCCAGACTCACAGTTTGTTATGATTGGTAAGTCAAGATCCCCATCTGGCACGTTCTTGCCTTAATGTTGAAAGTAGTTTCAATATTTGTCCCAAGGAACTACACCAAAGTTCTGACTTTATCAAAAATATAGCAAGTCTCAAGTCAATTGATTTTCTAAATTATACTAAAACCATACACTGACAGAGAAAGAAAAGTAATGACACGATGTACAAACATTTATTTCAAATCCAAGTGATGCTGCATAGCACACAGTAAGCATATTTAAACACAAAGATGCTCATTGAACAGTAGGCCAATCAATCAATGAAATGTCTCACAAATTCAGTCATTTTGCTAGATGGAAGTATTTTTTTAAAAGAATGCAGGACTCAGACACCATGTAACAGTGCCGGTCATGTTTTAATAGAATGTTTGTTCCTGTATTTCAGGCTCTGAGGATGGAAAGATCCACGTATGGAATGCAGAGAGTGGTATGAAGGTGGCCTTACTAGACGGGAAACACACAGGACCAATTACCTGCCTGCAGTTCAACCCCAAATTCATGACATTTGCAAGTGCCTGCTCTAACATGGTGAGTGAAGGCAGCAATGTAGACTGAAAGGGTTGCCTAAGTAGATTGCTCAATGATTACCTTTGAAGCTGCAATAGCTGGTTTAACATGTTAGAATAGAGGGTGTCAACACCAAAACATGTTTATGTAATGTGATGTCAATCAGTTGAGCTTTTCACTGACTTTTAATTCTCTTCTATTGTCACATTCTCACATCATTTTGTTATTTGGTTATTCAAATACCCTTGGTGTCCATAATGACTTAAATCAAAAATTGAACTTTTGCTTTTTGTTCAAGTTAAAAAGAAGGCAAGCACTGGGAAATTCCACACAGAAACACGAGCAAGCTTGAAATGATTCTAATGTGATTGAGTAATTTGAATGTTTTGTCATCATTCAGGCATTCTGGCTTCCTACCATCGATGACTGATTACAGCCGAGTGAAGGCATCTGTTGAAGACACCAGCAGGGGGCAGCACAGCCATCTCTCTGTCCATTACACAGGAAGCGAAACCTTTTTCATTCAAATTGTAAATAAGTAGTTTGCAGAAATAGATAATTTGTTTATTCGTTTTTTATATTTCTATTTAACATTAAACTGTGTCTTTGTACAATGTTGGTTGCATCAGCTTTATTATGTTTTTGTGTGTGTGCATGCATATCACACAAGCCATTGAAAGATCCAGTGTTGCAAGAAATACTATCTGATTCAGCCACAGATTTTTTTTTTTAAGGATAGAATCTGTTCAAACCTTCTGAGATGAGTTTTTGGTTTTGTCTCAGTTCACTTTGAGGAAGTCCGTGTAAATTGGCAAAAAATCATAAGATGATGTATTGAACTCTATACATCATTGCTGCTGTATGAGTCGTGTTTATAGTATTTTTTGAAAGGAAATATTTTTAAGTGTAAATAATTGAAAAAAATAAATATTTGCAATTAATTTACAGTCATTTATATGGCTTTTTCTTTTCTAGCTTTTTTGTTTATGAGTTGTCAGTATAAATTGATTTTCAGGTGTTACATTATTTTTTTAAAAATCTAATTTTAGGCAGCAGGTATTAGAAACCCCAGATACCAGTTTTCAATTTGTGGGTCTGAGATTAACAAATAAATACTGTCAGCATGGCCACGTGATTCATGACATCAAAACCATCTTACACAATTACACAATCTGTTGACCATCACAGCTGTGATGTGAAGTAAGTTGTGAAAGCTTTCCAAAGCAAAACTTTTTAATAAGAAACCTCTGCACTTTTTTTAACCACCTCAGCCAAAATCTTTGTGATTTGTAATTCACAAAAAGCTTCAGAATATCTGTGTTTTTGCTGAAACAATACATGTTAGAACTTAAATGAGAAGGTATGTGTGTCACTGTTGAAACAGCAGTGCAGAGATCTTCGTGTAGTGAGCCAGTTTAAGGTTTGCCAGTCTTCCTCCATTGTAGGTCCTGTTGCGTGGTGGGGGGTTTCATGGGCCAGCACCCAGGGCTGAACTGTCAGTCAGTGGGAGCTAAATTTGGGAGAGAGGTGATCAGGTTCCCTCACTGTGTGCACATGATACTGTCCTAGTTACTTGAGCAATGTCCCCTCTCACACCAACACACTCTCTGGACAAGTCCAGACACACTCAGCGATCCTCTTCTTCAGTTGTCAGAACGGAACTGGCTCACATTATCTGACGTAAAGGACATATATATACAGCAGGCGTCTTCCTTTGGACCCAATTGACTCTTGACTGGACTGAATATTTGGGCCTGTTGCTGCGGAGCTCCAGTTCTGCCTTTTCCTCCTCTGCTCCTCTGTCTCAACACTGCTGCTACAGTGCTCGGCGGGAGGAAGTGACCGCTGACCCGCCATGTTTCTCACACTTGTGGTGACGCCAGAGCTCAGGGAGTTACTGGCCAGGGCAAGAGGTGGAGCAGTGCGCCTCATCAAGGTGTGCATTCAAGATGGTAAGTTGCCCTAAACACTGCACAGTAGAGCTGTCAAAAACAGGAATTAGAGCCCTCAGAGGAATGGGATTTAAATTATAAATCATCTGTGATACTAAACTTGTGTTTTAAAGTACTTAATGATCATTCAACTAACAGCATATAGCGGCAGGTCAATTGCTTTAAATCCAACCTAAAATAACAGTTACAAAATCTGTTGGCGAACTGTTCAGAACCTTTTAATTTAAAAATGGATAGTCAACAAATCACATGGAGGGAAAAAAAAGTGTTATTAACACAAGGAATCATCTTCCATGACAGCTGTTTACAGTGTCTTTGAGGTTTGACCCCATAAAATGAAACAATGTGACCACGAGGCACATGCTATGGTCTTTAAGTGGACATGAGTTGTAAACAGGGTTTTTTTTCGTTGTTGTTTGTTTTTTGAACAGTGGTATT
>MDSQ01000506.1_pt1 | contig 10217 bp, 6 predicted proteins | sample 1008251 | NCBI WGS metagenome assembly MDSQ01 (sample SAMN05526597, study PRJNA338239) | gut metagenome | isolation source: Hindgut content | host: Naso unicornis | place: Saudi Arabia: Red Sea | collected 2016-05
CCTCCTTCCTCCCATCCTGCAGCTGTCTCTGCTGTGTGCCTGGTTCACCACATGTTGGACGACAGAGCACTGCTCTGCGAAAACACAGGAAGGATAAAGACCAGCTTAATCTGGACTTTACCAGGGAATGACTCTGGGATGAAATATATACATTTACAGTGCCACAGTCAACTTAAGCATGGCCTAAATCCAAATGACACACTTAGCAGGGATTACATATGAAAGTTCCACAGACTCAGACACAGACAGCAGTGAGTGAAAGAGATTTCTCCTCATGCAGTGCAGAGAGAAAGAGACTCCACTGTCTCTTGGATGGATGTTCCTCATAAAAAATTAACAGGGAGAGAAAGGAATGGAACTTTTTTTCTGCTGGCACACTCAGCCTGCTCCAAAAATACACCCAGACTGTCTTGCATGACAACACATATCAAGAAATATTCACTGCTTGGTGGCTTTAACCATCCTGGCTATGATTCACTAAACACCCTATATTTATTATATTGTTTAGACAATTTCCAAAAAGGCTGTTTTCATTTATCATGTCAGCTGAGAGGAATGTGCCTATCAGGCAGAGCTCAGTTCAGTGGTCTTTGGCTGACAGAAGAGGAGGAGGCTTTGAGCAGGAGCATTGGAGCACTGGAGCCTGAACGTTGCTAAGGCTAACAGAACCCTGATTTAAAGAGACACAGTAATGTGCTGGCTGCTGGCTCGACTAAATCACAGAGATGGAGCTATAGCAATGTGGTAGAAGAACACAATGCTCCCTTTCAAAGCAGCAAACCCTTTTTCTCTTCATCTGAAAAGCCCCCTCTCTCGCCTCATCTGCTCTGCCAAGAGCTCTTGCGCCTGTTTTCTCAGCTGGGAGGATGGAAATCAGACAGAGGGGAGACAGGGAGACGAGGAAAAAAGGGGTGGGGTTGGGGGGAAGACTGAGGGATAGTGAGTTGAATTTCAGTGACAGAAGCACTTTTAATTGCCTCGTTATGGTTTTGCGGAAGCGGGTTGGAGATAAGATGACAGGAACTTTGTGGTGTCACTTCGGGTTACAAATCAAGGGTCAAGTGTGCAAAACAAAGCTGTAAAATCAAACAATCTCTGATTACAGGTAATGGACAGAAAATACCAAATGGAGAAAGATCTAGACTTCAGTTTGTTTTCCATTCACTTGGCAAGATAGAATAATGTGTGTGTTTGGAGGGGATCAAAAGCTTCCATCTGGTGCAGTGTGGTTTGAGGGTATCTCCTGCCCCCACCCTGTCTCTATGCTCTAACACACACACGCAGATTTGCACACACAAGTACACACATGAAGACTACACTCAACGATAACCCCAATCCCTCTTTACAAGCTGTACACCCCATAAGTGCATAACCTCCTCCCATCCAGCAGCTACCACACCCCCAACACAGACAGTGCAGTATCTAATTCATTTCTCCCACCACTGGGGTTGTCATGGAAACGCAAAATTCCACATCTGAGTGATGAGAGAATAAAAGGAGCAAGGAAGGAGCAGGGAGGAAAGCAGGGTATTAAATATGTGGGGATGCAACAAAATGAAAATAAGCTAAAATTACCTTTCTGTTTTACAACTTCTTTTTCAGCACAGTTGCCATTGAGGTGTGTGTGTGTGGCTATGTGTTAGCACCGCTGCATAATAAGGTTGTTGAGCTGCATGCATGACATTTTACACATCCCAGGGCATTAGCTTGGGAAGTAAGAGTTTGCTCTGTGGGTGCATTCTCAGAGGTCGCACTGAATGTGCAGCGCCTCAGACATGCAGACTCTGACACAGAGGCATGTCGACAACTCAGCGCCATGGCGACAGGTGTTGCCGCGGAAATGGTGCAGCTGCTGCATGGATATTTCAGGCTAATAGGCATGCACCATTGAGCTTCTCTCTGCTCCCCTCCCCACTTCTCTCTTCTCTCTGTTCCCTGAACCAACACACGCCTGCCGGCTAGAATGTAAACTCTGAAGGTGGATCAGTTTGAACACTGTGACACATTCAGCCGTTTGAGTAAAGAACAAAAGGCAGAGGGTGAGATTATTAAGAATCTTCAGCCACTATGACAAAGTAACTGCTGTCATGAAAAGAAAACTTACAATCAACCCCAAACCTAAGTCTATAAATCCAAAAACAAACATTTTAGATATTTCAATTATGAGCATTTTTAATAACCTATGAAGTTAATTTCATACCTTCATATCTGAAAGATATCTTTGATATTTTTGGAAATTTACTTTTTTGCTTTGGTGCTAACAGATATATTATAAAGTCAGTATCACCATTATATCTCCTCAAGTGTGGAGCTAGAACCAGGATCCATTTAGCCTAGCTTAGCATAAAGACTGAAAGCATGTGATGATTTATAGCCCAGCTCTGTACAAAGTTGAAAACTTCTTCATGCCTTACTTAGCTAATCGCCTCCCAGATCTAGCAGTGCTTAATGGATAAACATGAGTGGTATTAATCTTCTCATCTAACTCTAAGCTAGAAGCAAGTATTTGTCTGCAGCATTGAATAGTATTAACTAAGCAATTACCAGAATTTCAATTAGGAGGAAAATATTAAATTGATTATTCATTATGGTTAAACTGAGGGTGTGGTTTAATTATATTTGACAGTGGTGCCTCCTTGAGCAAACAACCCTACAAATGTCAACAGATTCTGATTCTTCCTTCTTCTTTTTCCAGGAGAGCCACATCAACCTGAAACACACGAGAAGAGCACAGAAAAAAAGACAAATACAAAAATAACTTCGGCCTTGTCAGTCACAGTAAGAAGCTGTTAATGACCTTAATATTAAGCTTTCACCAAGCACACTGACACACACTGACATGAAAATCTACAGTAAAGAAAACACACGCACACACACACACACACACACACACACACACACAGAGTGGGAATTACATTAGATAGTTACATATTTGTAAAAAAATAGAGATTTTAAAAAGGACCTTAACGCAACTGAAATAAACAAGGGGGACCATGGGAATATTTTTGGGCTGTATCTCATGTTCTGACAGTGGTCTGAATGTCAGCAGATGGGATACAAAGAACTCTACTGCATGCTGGGACCTCTGGGACAAATGTTAAACCCATCAGCAGTGACGGACTCTCAGAAAGTCAGGGCTGATACTCCTGGACTATGGGAAATACTCAAAGACAAGACGCACCAGAGCTTCAAAACTGATCATTACAACAGGTAACAAGTAGTAGGACAGATACACATATTCCTGCATAACTCTGATGCCAGCATTCATTTTGTAAACTAACTGCATTTTAAGAGTACAAAAAGGAAAAAATCCATACAAAAACATAGAGCTGCAAGCAGATGCATAAAAAACATGAGCCATGTTTGTTCTAGTTTCCTTTTTTGACGCAGTGCAGTCAGAATGTGCACAATTAAACTTCCCAAGTTAATGCAGCATCTCATCTGGAAATCTGAATGAATCATGACTAGTTTGTTTGCAGTGTGTGTGTGTGTGTGTGTGTGTGTGTGCGCGTGTGTGTATCAGCAGCAGGCAGAGGAAACAACCCTGCGAGAGGATTAATTAGAAAGTACTGCAGGACATTCTGAGAGATGAGGAGAGAAAAGGAGGAAAGAAGAGAGAGGAAAAACAAGCTCCAGTGCCCTAATTTACCACTCTCATGGCACGTCACACGCCCTCCCACCATCTTTCTCTTTGTTCCCCAGCTCCCATCATCCACTCTGCATTTTTCTCAGCACACAAAACTCATTTAAGTGGTCAGAATAATCTAATAATACTCTTCCTCCATCCTTTTCTTCGTCTATCTTTTGCTAACCTAGATAACCAGACACTCTCTGCCCTAGATAACACAGAGTCTTCCTTTGTGACCCCGCCTTTTCTACATCAATCCATCCGTCCATCTTTCTCTGCCTGCATTCCCTCCTCTTCCCTTTCAGTGACCTCCTTGTTTTTCCATCAGAGGTGGGAGTGGGGGTCCAGAGAGCGGTTTGTGTCATTCATCTATCCGTGTCCATAAAGCTCAAATATTCATGTGCCCGCTCCGCGCACATGATGTCGGCCTGCAACAGACTCCCAGTTTCCATGACAACCTCCACCATCCGTTTACCACCCAACTGAGTCAGAGACTAAGGGAGGGGGAAAGAGGGATGGCGGCGGCGGTGATTACCTTCCCAGCAACATGTAGCAAAACAGGAAGACATGTTGGCATCCTTTGGAATAAATCACAAGGAGGTGAAAGACTAAAGTGAAGAGAAGAGAAAAGGGTAAATATGAGTAATTAATGTTTAGTAGAGACAAGAGAAAAAGCTAAAATAGATAAAGAAAGAGATTTGGTGATTGTGCATTGCAAGAAAGACAAAGAAAAACATGCCGACACCAGGACCAGTCCCCCTGTCCTCCTGCTCTCCCTGCCAGTCCTTGCCTTTCCTGTCTCTTCCTCTGTGACGATTCTTTGTCCTTTCAGTCTGTCTTTCGGCAAAGCACAGGGACTGTAAGCTGCTTACTATAATGCAGCTACACAATGCCTCTTAATGCTCCTCTTTTACCCCCCACCCACTCTGACTGTCTGCAAAATGGATTGTAATGCAGTGCACTGGCCCCTATCCCCATATACTTCTTCAGTAAAAACCTCTGGAATGTCACTTCCTAAACAGAAAGATGCAGAACTTTAGCCTTCCTTTCTGCTGAGCTTCGTCTCTGAAATAGATTTTAATGCAGCACTCGACCCATCTGTCCTTTAGGTTATCTGTACAGAGCAGTGACTCATTCTGCCTGCATGGTCCAGCTGTGACTGTCCACCAATCTCAGTTTAGTCGTTGTTTACGGGCCTGATGTTTTCTTCTCATCGCCTCTGCTGCAATCGTTATTTAAAGCCTGACTGAGCACCATTCACAGTGTTATTTTAACCCACTGTTTCAGATGCACTGTATTTCCAGCAGCAGCTATTGTAGGTGCACATCTGTGTTTCCTTTGTCTATGTAGGTCTTCTTTAACTCAGCATTTGTATGTTTTCTATGTTCTCTGGTAGTGCCACCTCAGCCTTAATTTTAGACAAAAGAAAGGAGGAAAAAAATGAAGACAAAAAACATTCAAAGCCCAGCATGTTGTTGGTACAAACAAGCTGTAGGGAAGAGATGGAAAGGACATGACAGAAGAAGGGAGATGCACTGAGTAACAGAGTTGAAAAACAAATAAAAAAGGTTGAAAAGATGAGAGAAGGAAAAAGACATGATGGAGGAAACAAAGTGAGTTACAGCAGAGGGAGAGGCGGGGAAAGCAGACGAGACGGGCAGGGAGGGAGCAAGGGAAAAATCAAGGAAAGTCGGGCATGGTTGCTGATTTTTGCCAGAAGAAGGTGATTGTAACCATGGTTACCAGGCGAGGGAGTGATGTCATCGCCTCTAATAGGTGCTTGGCAAGGTGGGGGTATTTTGGGGGTTGGCAGTGTGAGTGTGTTCCTCACCCTCAGCAGTTAATTGCTGAACATCAGGAGAAAAATTGTGTTTGTGTATTGGAGACTTCTGAGTTTAATTTAGCCTTTACAGATAATAAAAGATGTAAACTGGCACAGCACCAGACATTCCCGGTGTGTCCCAACTTCATCATTACCTTGCATTTTCCCCACTAAATTCCATTTTTTGAATGATTTCCTCCAAGCTCATTTTTTATCAGTCACACACAGAAAAAGTGATGAAGCTGCAACATCAGCCCTAGCAGCCAGGCTACACTACAAATAATGTTATCAGTTCACCAGGTTATGATTTCTTAGTCAGTTAACTATTTAGTCCAAAAATCTCTATCTTTATGTCTCTCAGAACATAGGGTGGCACTATGGTGCAGTGGTTAACACTGATTCCTCATAGTAAGAGGGTTTTAGGTTCAAACCCTTTCTGTTTGGAGTTTGTATGCTTGTCTCTGTGAGGGTTACCTCAGGGTGCTCAGGCTTCTTCTCACAGTCTAAAGATGTGCAGGTTAGGTTGTCCACAGGGACGTCAGCATGGACATTTGCTTGTCTTAATGTGTAAGCCCTGTGATGAACTGGTGACCTGTCCTTGCGTACCCTGCCACCATCAAATGTCAACTGGGATTGGCTCCAGCCCATCGTGACCCTGCAAAGGACAAGCAGTCATCATGTGGATGTATCTAAGCAAATGAAGAAAAATGCATCACAATTTCCTTGAAATATGAAAGTGATGTTTTTCAATAGCCAGTTTTGTCTGACTAACTACTCTACAACAAAAGCTATCATTGTAACAAACAGAAGCTAAAAATGTTTGCCAAGATGACTTGAATCACTAATCTATCATTGAAAATGTTGGATCAGTCAACCTTTTTAGCACTAAAATATACCAAAAAGGGTGTGTGTGTGTGTGTGTGTGCTGTGTATCTATTTTGTTTTTCATGTAGATCACAAAGGTTGACGTGCAAAAGGTGGGCGTCAGACATCTGCACCAATTTTCTTATAATAATCAGCAAATGTAAAGGGGAAAAAAAAGACACTTGAGATTCATTTACACTACAGCTCATCTCTGTGGTTTGGACGATGATGAGAAGCACTTTGTGACACATCTGTAAGAAGCTGCACTTTTAACCTCTAAATGCCACAGTGGATGTTGGCTTGCTATTGTCATCTTGTATTCAACCTCCTGGGATGGGGTTTTTCTTTATATAGGACACACATGCACATGCACACACACAAATGTGACATGCTTGCAAGACATGCATGCACGCACAACCTCATACACACACATATAAACCACACCCAGAAATTTACTGCCCCCGGAGGAAATCAGACCGCTGCAGGCTCAGCTAATGTAGGTCAATTGACTGAAAACCGTTCTACCTCCACCAATGTGTGTGGACAGATAGGGAGCAGAAGGAAGACACACACATACACACACACACATACACAAATGAAAAAAGAAAAATAACTTGTATTAGTTTCAATCAATCTTTCCATAAAGATGTGAAATTGTAACCAATGTTGACAAAGTTAACCAAGTTTTAACAATCTGCCCTTAATATACAATAAACAACAGGATGATCTCATGAAATGGGTCAGGGGCTCAGACTCTTGTGATTAGAGCCTGACTAGTCTGGACAGACAAAACAGCCGCGAGGGGTCCACATAGATATCAGCATCACTTCAACTCCTTCACATCACTGTTTTCAGTCACCATCTACAGCGTGACCACACCCCGTTGTCCTCATGCTGACATCCAGAATATCCTGACATCAAGACTGCACTTCCACAATAAAGATTATTCATCTGTTCATCTAAAAAAATAGAGGCATAGTGACTGTTCTCTCTGCCCTAAAGAAACATGTTGTTTATCCCAACCCAACATAGCACCTGGACAAACAGCGATGAAGTCCACAAAAAGAGCAGTATTGTAGTTTCTGGATCTGGAAGAAGACTGCTTCTCTTCTGAGCAAATGCAGAGACAGAATCGTTACTGTCTTTTTATAAATCACAAACATTCAGTATGAACCACAAAACGTCATCATTGTTCAAACTATCTGGCATATTTACTGTCTGTGTGTTTTACTTCTATTTCAATCACCAGATACTAAATACAGCCTGAAAACAGTGCAGGGGAGAGAAATGTGCTAATGAAATACTTTAACTGCGATGACAAAAATATTCATGGTTACAGCGACTCGTCTTCAAGCCTAACAAATTCAATTGGCACTTTGCTATGTTGCCACTAAGAAAAGACACTAGACATTTGTCAGCTGTTGTCACATTAACACATTGTCACGACCATAAATGATGTTAGAAGCATGACTCACACTGGACTTTACTCACGTGAAAGATTATGACACTAAATATGACTGAAGGTTGACGTCTTGTCACTTCAACCGTGTGTGAGATGAAATGGCAGGTTTGTTGTGTCCACACTGATGCAGCCTGTACCGGTGCTGATAGTCACCTCCATAAGAGCACTTGCCTATTTCAGCAACAAACGATCTACTTACAGAGATGCCTGTATTATATTTGTTTACTATACATTTGAGGACTCTGCAGGTAATCAAAACAGCCTGTGTGCCACGAGAGAGAAAAGAAGGGTAAAGGGGGAAAGAGTGAGAGTGAGCACTATATGCTTATGCATGTGGCTGTGTGACCCCCTGATGCTTATTGATATTCTGCTGGCATCAGCCTTCAGCACAGCCTGCAGAGCAGACAGACTCTCCTCTCTCTAAATCGTTCTCATATTTAGGGGAGAAATTCATCCCCGGAGAGAGACGATGATCCGCTGGGATGAGCCATGACATTGCGGATTAACGGAAAGAAAATGCTCAAAAATTAAAATTGTGGATGGTGGCAAGATTTGTGTGTATTTCTGTGTGTTGTGGTTTAGGGATTGTGGGGTTCATGGTGAATTCAGGCAGAAGGAGATCACCATGCGCTGAAATTTAAAGGGGATCTCTGCTCAATAACGGTGACATAAACAAGTCTGCTGGTGCATAAATACATGTTGCATCTGATGTTTCTCACAGTATCATCACGCATGTTGACCACAGAAGAAAGAGGTTGTTTGCTTCCTTGCAAGTGCTAATGATGAGGTAAGATATTAAGCACAGGATTTTGAGTGGAGAAGAAAAGTGAGAAAATACAGGAGAAAATGGAAGGAAGAAAAGGTCAGGTGGTTGAGGCAGAAAATGAAAATGGATCTAAATTTTTCAGACTCTCCTGACTACATGAACCCTGTCACACTTCACAACAATACCTCAAAAGGCCACACAGAGGCCAGTTTTAGATAACACGCAATTCACTCTACAAAAGCCCCTTCTGTTCTTTAATAGGATTTAATGCTTAAGTTGTCTCTATATGTTTAATGTCTTCAGATCTGATCGAGCAGCAACACACAAATACACAAACATCCTTTTCAAAGGCCTTTTCTAAACCTGATGCCCATCATATGAATTCATGCTGATGTGTGGGACATGCTGACTGTTTTCTCCGACGACATATCATATTGTTTTAGAGGGAGACATGCTTCTCTTTCAGATGAATGATTACACAAACAAGATGCAAACAGAGGACAAATGAGCAGAAAAATCAAAGGACAGGCAGATATGAGAAGGGGAGATAATCAGAAAGGATGACAGCCTAAAAGAAGGAAAATAAGTAGGAACAAGGGCAAAGAAAATACTCATGAGTGGTTAAAAAAGCGTGTCTGTATTAGGAGAGAGGAACAGAATCATTTCGAAGCAACTTGACAGACAGGAATGTATATATGGAGGCAGAGAAACAGAGTGACACAGGCAGGCGGACAGTGTTTTTTATCTCTGCATGTTGCTGCTTCAGGGTGATACTGGGCAGCACTGTGATGATAGAGATGTCACTCAGCGGTGTGATGGCACAGCCAATCGGTTGACACTTACTGGCCCATGTTAATTGTCTGCTAATAGTGTGTCACATAGAGAGTGTTATACAAGCAGCCGAGTAATTTGATCAAGGCGACATTATCAAGATATGAAGACTGAAATAAGCAGGAAGAGACACATGGACACACTAAGGTGCAGTCTTGTGAATTTATGCATTTGCTTGCAGGCAAATGCAAAATAGTGCAAATAACCACACAAATGCACCAATGCAAACTCAGCATATATTCAAATATCAGATGTCATACTCATGGGATCATTTTTTACATTCTTCAGCAGTCGCTCAGACCCTGTTTCTCTGGAGCTGAAATGCCACAGTAGAGTGTATTTCTTTCCTCAAACAGCACGAACGTTGAGAAATGGCCAATCTAAACAAATAAAGTGAGGCTTTAATCCACAGTTCTTAGAAGTGGAGCCTGAGACAGAAAGAAAGGGAGCCAGTGGAGTGTACAGCCAAGTTAAAGACAAATGAGACAAATTTATTTTGGAGCCCTGGCAATGTTGATGCCAATAGCAGCCAGAGAAATGCACACACAAACACACACACTTACACATACATGCATATAAACACATACAAAATGTCTGGGTTGGAACAAGGGATGAGGAAATAGCAGCAGAGAGAAAACATGCAGGATATAAGAGATAATGTATGGATGTATGTACATGATGATGCCTCGCGAATTCGTGCAAATGTACACCATCTCGATGGATCTTTCCGTCATGAAGGGCCACGTGAAGTGGTATGCTTGAATCCATCACGTGGTGCAAGAAAGATGAGTCGAGTATTAAGTGAATACTCATCGGCAGAAAAAGAATGCGGTGAGCTCCGTCG
>MDSQ01000507.1_pt1 | contig 10217 bp, 5 predicted proteins | sample 1008251 | NCBI WGS metagenome assembly MDSQ01 (sample SAMN05526597, study PRJNA338239) | gut metagenome | isolation source: Hindgut content | host: Naso unicornis | place: Saudi Arabia: Red Sea | collected 2016-05
CACACACACAAACACACACACACACACACACACACACACACACACACACACACACAGACTGCCAATCTTTAACTGGAGGGAAAGTGCTTACTTTCACAGGCATATTTGTTGCTTAATTTGGCTGCAGCCGTGATGCCTTCACTGAACTCCGCTAAATCAAATGTCATTCATAAATGAGCCAATCACCCTCTGGAGCCTTAACCTAAAGCTCTCTCCAAATACTGACGGATTGTTGTGAGCAATTCTAATATATTACTTGAAATGTTTTTAACACTATGTGCCCTCCTTTTTAATAAACATACAGTCTCAATGGCAGATTATCAAGAAAACCCTTCAGTCTTCAATTAAGTGCATAAGAAATGAGGATGAAAAGAGTATCTTGACAACTCAGACATGACTCCCCACAGAGAGAGAGAGAGAGAGTCCCATTCAGGCTGGTGGTTGAAGGCCATGCTCTCGAGCAGCTGCACTCCGACCACAGCTCCATCTCTCTCCTCTGTCTCTGTTTGTGTGTCTCAGGGAGAGAAAAGAGCCCCGCCGCTCCCCTGCCGAGCGGAACATCATCCTCACCAAGTCAGCCAGAGGCAGCCAAGGCAGGGACGGAAGTTAGTGCCCTCAGCCTTCAAAATAATAGCCTAAAAGAGACCAATGAGAAATTTAATGAAGATTTTTAAAAAGGCAACAAAAATAACCTTATATAAAAACAATAATAATCAATCCGTTGTTATGCATTTTGTCTCATTAGATCAGCTCTACAAGTGGTTTTAACAATATCACATCCATTTTCTGACAGAGGTTAAGGAATCTTTGGTTCATATTTTGCCACACATACAAATATTCCACAATAATATTCTACAGACTAGCCGTGCTAAAAATGTGTATTAGGCATCAGTGTCACCTTGTGAAAATTTAACACCTTTGATTTCTGCCTGGTAATACACAACTCAAGTGCATGTGAGTCAAATCAATTTGTGAAGTATTAAGCAGGGCTGCAATTTCACACAGCTACAAAATGTAAAACGCAACCATAAAAATGACTTATGACTGAGGTCCATAGATTATTTATTTTTTATTTATTTTTCAAAACACAGTTCTGAAGGGAACTGGGACCAGATCCAGACAAGGCTGACCCGAACAAAGAGATGATTTACCACCAATCAACAGGCAGTAGCAGACCAAAGGAGGACATGGCAAAGGATTTTTGTTTCTGACATCATATGAAAGGAACAAGTGCACTTGATCTTTTGCTTATACTAACAGATTTAGCTCAGAGACCTGTTGCAACATCTGCCCAATTTATCAAGTGCTGGTTATGAGCTCCTTTTGCAGAGCTTTGAGGTCAGATGAATGAAAGAGAAGGTGGTAGGCTAAATATCTTGTGAATGAAGTGAGGACTCACACATGATCATGTTAATTTGGAGGCAGGTCAAAATTGTCACTTTGTCTTGGTGGGTTCACAAAAATGTGACTGGGACCTTCATTAAACGGCAAAAAACTTTCTTTAAACGCAAGCACAGTTTTGTCCATGATGATAAAACTGTTAGCTACCAGCCAATAACAACACAAGTGAAAGTTTTTGCATGAAAGCAACGTAACAACATGTCTACAGATAGAAGAAGAACAACACCAGATGTTCCTTTTTTTAAAACTTTATTTAACATTTAAAGTCAGGACAAGTAGTGTAACAGTATGCATTAACATACACTGAGTTATCAGCATCAAAGTATACACAAGCAAGTGCACCAAATATATGCCTATGCCAGAAATAAATGAAATACATAACAATGTGAAAATAAATAAATAAATGTGAAATATTTCAAAAGTTCGAATTCCGACTTTAGAAGGCGTTTCTGATGACGTAACTGACTGTGAACTCGGAAATTCCGACTTCTGAGATCTAATCGAATGCACCATTAGACCACTGGAGTCCGCATGTGAAGACAAAGCCAATGTTAGTGAACAGCGAGGAATATTTTAAGGCTTAATCACTATTTTTAAAAAACAGTGAAAAAACAAACTTGCTTGTCTCGAGTTATAACCAAACATCACCCGTGAGCAGCTGTCACAGCTGTTGCTGTTTTTACCTGTTAAGTCAAGTTTTAATCGTTATCGGGGAGAACTTTTACAGCCAGTTTGGACCAGTTTGATGCTAGTAGCAGTGTCAGCTGTAACTGGTTTTGACTGGTTCTGTCTGGTTGTGTCAGGCTGGACTGTTGCTCTCTCTGCTCTCATTACAGTTGAATCAGTATTTTGCCTTACGGTTTCTGACGTTTTATTGAACCTTTGCTTGTGCCAAATCTCAGTCGCTGTGTTCAACAGTTACAGTCTGTGGTTTTGTATTTATTTATCATTGTTAACCTGTTATTATTTCTTTGTTTTCTTCTCTTCATGTTTTTACTTCCAGTTCTGAACCTGATATGATCTCACTGGTTTCATGTGTTTCGATTCTCACACTGTCTCTGAAACATCCTTCAGCTTCTCAGATCAGTCAGTCTCTGACTCGTCCTTTTCAGGCCGTCACAGTGTTAGAAACTGTTATTTTCTGCTGTTGCCATGGAGACCATCAGGATTATATTCTCACAGATGTCATTCAATGAGATGAAATGGAGACAAAAAAAATTTTTGAATAAAAGGCAATATTTTGCCATGTGGACTGTAAATGTCACCAGATGTAAGAACCAATCAGAGACGGGCTGGGCAGTGATATCTTTTTTGTGACCAGAGCTCCTATCTCCTGACTTGTTGCCATAGTAACTGCTGGGTTTCTGGAGCAGCATGTTACAGCATGGTAACCACCAGTCTCCCCATCCCTGTTTCCCAGGGTTACCATGGTGAGCACTGAGTTTCATAGCTGCTGGCCTTATAAAATTGTTACCATGGCAACTACTGGACTCTAGTTACTATGACAATAACATCCACAATCCCTTTTTAGCTTTCTCCATGTCTCTCTGCCTCCCTCTCTCTCTCTCTTAGTGTAACAGCAGCACAGTTGTGTATTCTTCTTCCTGTCATAGTTCTGGTATCTTGTTATTATTGATTATCAAGTATTGATTGATTGCAGATTACTGGTTAGTGGCCGGCCACTGCCTTCCATCCTGTCCTTGTCTGTTTCCCCTCTGTAATAAAATACAGTGACAAATGTTTATGAGGTTATAAATAAAAGAAAAACATGAACTGACCAGGTGAGTCTATTCATTCTGATGGGAGCGTCACCAAAGTTCATACTGGAGTCACTTTTGACGAGACACATATCTTAAGAACACACAAATCAAGACAAAATTAACTTTGCTCAAGACCTGTCTCTGTCTCCGCACATTAACGGACATTTAAAGGGTCTTATAGGTGAAACCATTAATTAAAAGTTAAAACTTCCATCAAACAAATATCATGTGACGCAAAATCCATCTGCTTTAATCCATTGACACGATGTTGTAACACTTCCAGAGGCGGAGGGACAGTGGGAGAGGTGACCCCGCCCACTTAGGATACACACTTGTGTACCATTTCACATCATTGGCGCAGTAGCCGAAACTTTTATTACTATTTTATTTTGTTTAAAAAATGAAGCAACAACACAATCGACTGTCACTAGGAGAAAAGAGTGGCACATTTTAGACTGAAGACCGTCAAGCAGGACATTAATTCTGTTGTTCCTTTTGTAATTAGAGGTAGAAACAAACGACAGGCTGGCCAACAGAGAGTCATTTTACATTTTTTAAAACACTTTGGTTCAAATGTCTTCACACCGTGGCAAATCCGGAAAGAAAGAGGAGCAAGCTAATGCTGCTAGCTTACCGGTAACGATGGCGGATATGTCTCAGCTACTCGACCAGCACAGGGAGGCGCTGGCCGCCGACTTCAAAACTTCTTTTAACCAACTTGAGAAAAAGTTTGAGCAGGTCCGGTCCGTAGTTGATGAACATGGTCAACGGCTTTCATCACTGGAGCTCGCTTCGGATGACCTAAGCCAACGGGTCAGCGAGCTGGAAAATGTCTGCTCCGGCCTTCGGGAAAGCAACACTAAGCTGACGGCGAAAGTTGTCGACCTTGAGGGCCGCAGCAGGAGACAAAACATCCGCATCCTGGGCCTGGCGGAGTCTATTGAAGGTGAACGAGCCACACATTTTTTCTCCGATCTTTTGTGTGAAATCTTTGGAAAAGAGGTGCTTCCATCCCCACCTGAGATTGACAGAGCCCATCGCTCGCTGACCGCTAAACCGGCCTCGGGGCAGAGGCCATGTCCGGTTATTATCCATCTACATCGTTACCAGCTTAAGGAGCTCCTGATCCGCGAAGCCCGGCGGAGGGGAAAGCTGGAATACCGTGGCCAGCCGGTTAGGATCGTTGAGGACTACTGCCCCGAGGTTTTGAGCCAGCGCGCCGAATACAGGGAGGTTATGGCTGATCTTTACAGTCGCGGGCTTAGGCCCTCTCTGCTGTATCCTGCAAGGCTCCGGATCACACTTCCCAGCGGAGACAAGAAGTGGCTACGGTCAGCTGAGGAGGCACGGAGATACATGGACAGCCTTCCTCCTCCATCTTCCGCACCGTAAATGACTACACCTGTCTACTTCTCACTAACATGTGAATACCTAAGGTGGCCTGTAACCAGGGACGCTGACTCTTGACTGTAAAGGTGCTTTACACCGCTTCACTACAGATGTGAGTAGGCTCAATTCAGTGAAGTGCTATACTGGTGCAATATGTAAGTCTAATTATCAAAGTGGAATATTTTCTTTCATATTTTTATTATTACTTTATTATTATTATTATCACCATTATTATTACTATTTCTATCAGTAATATCTTTTCTTTTCTTTAGCCTACTAATATTACTGTTTTTTCTCTTCTTTTGTTGTTACTCTTTCTTTTTTATTATTATTATCAATATTAACATTTGGTCTCACAATGCTGATGTTACAGAAAAAATGTAATTTTATTTATTTATTCTTTTTTTCTTTTTTGTTTCCTATTAATGCGCCCAGCATAATTGAAAGTTGGTTTCAGGAGTGTAAAGTGCACTTCTACATTGAAATAAGGAGTAAGAAGATGTCACGAGCAACAGGAAGGGGTTTTTTTTGGTAGTTGGATGTGTTTGAAGAGCTTGCTGCTATGTTCTCTGGCAGCCGTCTTGTTGCTGGGTGGGAGGGGGAGGGGGGGTACTTATTTCAAGGCTAATACTTGTTCATTAGCTCACACAAGTACTGTACAGCTAGTAATTTGTTCATTTCTTGTTTCACGTGCATGCCCTGGATACATCACCTGGAGTTCTGTTACCATTTGTACTCATCAACCTGTGCTCTTAGCTGAAGATATTGGATAGAGTATTAAATCTTGTTAGCTGGAATGTTAAGGGGTTAAATCATCCTGTTAAAAGGAGGAGAATATTCTCTCATATTAAACAGTTTAAAGCAGCATTTGTTTTTTTGCAAGAAACACATATTAGGGGTTCTGACAACTCTCGCTTAATGTCACGGTGGGCGGGACAGCACTTCCATTCCTCATTTCAGGCAAAGTCAAGGGGAGTTTCAATTCTTATAGACCAAAATATTCCTTTTGTGCATCATAATGTTGTATCAGATACTAATGGCCGTTTCATCATCGTTACAGGAAAATTATATGACATGAATATAGTGCTTGCCAACGTATATGCTCCAAATGTAGATGATGTGAATTTTTTCAAACGTTTTTTTTCCTCCCTCCCTGATCTGAGCTCATATTTTCTTCTACTTGGTGGTGATTTTAACTGCTGGTGAGACCCCGTGTTGGACCGTTCCTCCCCCAGACCTGTCTCAGTTAATAAGTCTGCCTCATTCATTCAGTCCTTTCTTTCCAATTCTGGCATCTCTGATGTTTGGCGCTTCCTTCATCCAAGCAAAAAAGAGTATTCCTTCTTCTCACATGTCCACCACACTTTCACGCGGATCGATTATTTCCTTATTGATGATCAGTTATTACCATGTGCTCGTTCCTGCACTTATCAGGGAATAGTGATATCAGACCATGCCCCTGTCGTATTATCCCTGGCACTACCTAACCTTCCTCAAATTAAAAAGCACTGGCGTTTCAATTCATCCCTGCTCTCGGATGATGAATTTATTAAATTTGTAAAGGAACACATAACTTTTTTCTTTCAGACGAATGACACCCCCGATATATCCTGCTTAGCAGTTTGGGATGCTTTTAAAGCATACCTCAGAGGGCAAATAATTTCCTTCACTGCAAATATGAGGAAAAAGGCCATGCAAGAACAATTAGATTTAGCCAAGCAAATTAAGGAAATAGATCAGAAATACTCTCTTGTTAAAGACCCTGATCTCTATAATAAGCGAGTGGAGCTTCAAACCAAATTCAACCTGGCCTCAACATACCAAATAGAACGTCAACTGTTGCGAAGTAAGAGTCTGTTCTACATCCATGGTGACAAATCAGGGAAATTGCTAGCTAATCAACTGAGAGGACTCAGATCAAAGGGGCATATTACAAAAATTCAAATGGAGGATGGGACCACCACCTCGGATCATGTAAAGATTAATAACACATTTAAGAACTACTATTCCAAACTCTATACCTCTGAGTTTTCTAACACTTCTTCAATGGATAATTTCTTAAATGGCCTCAATATCCCTACACTTTCCACTGATAATAAAATGAAATTAGAGGAACCTATAACAAAGGAGGAGATTGCTGCAGCTATCCTTTGCTTGCAATCAGGCAAATCCCCGGGGCCCGATGGGTTTCCAGCAGAATTTTTTAAGGCATTCTCCCCTCTTCTTACATCTCACCTAAGTGCAGTTCTATCCGACTCATTCAAACAAGGCAACCTTCCGACCTCATTCTATGAGGCATGTATCACACTTATCGCCAAAAAGGACAAAGACCCGACTGAATGTTCTTCATATAGGCCAATATCTCTATTAAATGTTGATACCAAAATCCTGGCAAAAGTCTTGGCCCGTAGATTGGAAAGCATACTACCATCAGTCATTTCAGAGGATCAAACTGGTTTTGTCAAAAATCGGCACTCATATTTCAACATACGTCGTTTGTTTGACATTCTGTACTCCCCCTCTGATGGGGCTCCTGAATGTATCCTCTCTCTGGATGCAGAGAAGGCGTTCGACCGGGTAGAGTGGGCATATTTATTTGCAACATTGAAAAGATTTGGCTTTGGTCCTAGTTTTATCACTTGGATAAAACTTCTATATTCATGCCCTGTTGCTTCAGTCCGGACCAATTCTCAGTTGTCACAAACCTTTACCCTCAGTCGTGGAACCCGACAAGGGTGCCCTCTAAGCCCGCTTCTATTTGACCTGGCCATTGAGCCATTAGCGATAGCGATACGCAGCTGTGAGAGGACCTCTGGTATATGGCGGTATGGTGTTGAACATAGGGTGTCTCTGTACGCTGACGACCTCTTGTGCTTCATTTCACGCCCAGCTATCTCAATACCCGCCCTGCTGGACTTACTGAACAATTTTAGCCAGTTCTCAGGCTACAAACTAAACCTGAATAAGTCTGAACTTTTTGTTATCAGTGAGGGGTCGCCGGCGGTGGGATACTCCAACTTTCCATTTAAGATTGTGGAAAACAAATTCACTTACCTTGGCATTGCTGTAACAAAAAAACATATGCACCTTTTCAAAGAAAATTTTCTTACTCTGCTAAACCACACAAGACGATGTCTATCGCAGTGGTCACCTCTCTCAACATCCCTGGCTGGTTGAATTAATTCAATAAAAATGAACATCCTACCAAAATTTTTATACACTTTCCAGTCTGTGCCAACATTCATTCCTAAATCATTTTTTGATTCACTAGACTCTATTATTTCGTCCTACATCTGGAAAGGCAAGAGGCCTCGACTACATAAGATGCACCTCCAGAAATCTAAGAAAGACGGAGGCATGGCTCTGCCCAACTTCCGTTTCTATTACTGGGCGGCCAATATTCGCTGCCATACCTTCTGGTCACACTTCCACAGCAGACCTGACCGTCCTCTGTGGGTGTCAATGGAGGTAGGATCCACCCAAAACATTTCAATATCTGCACTTCTTGGTTCCTCACTCCCTTTTCCATCAACTACACCTATATATAACCCTGTTGTCCGACACACACTGAGAGTGTGGGCTCAGTTTAGGAGACACTTTGGCCTTCTTGCTTTCTGCCTTTCAAGCCCTATCATAGCTAATCATCTCTTTCAACCTTCCTTACTAGACTCAAAATTTCAGGAATGGCAAAGACTAGGTATCTGTCGCTTTAAAGATCTCTTTATTGACAATATGTTTTTACCATTCGAACATCTATCTAGAAATTTTAATCTCCCAAACTCCCACTTTTTCAGATATTTACAGATAAGGGACTTCCTTCGACGCCAGATACCAAATTTCCCTGTGGGACCAGATTCAAATATCGCTGATTCACTTCTCTGTCTACATCCATCACATAAAGGGTTAATATCTGTTATTTACAGTAAACTACTGGGTGTAAGGCAAGCCCCCCTAATAAAAATTAAGACGGTGTGGGAGCAGGATCTGAATTTGTCTGTACCTGAGGACACGTGGGAAACAGTCTTTAAGTTGATAAATGACACTTCTCTCTGTGCCCGTCACTGTCTGCTACAATTTAAAGTGGTCCACAGAACCCACATATCCAAAACCAAACTATCCAAGTTTTACCCAGATGTAGATCCATACTGTGACAAATGTAAGACGGAGGAGGCTTCCCTTATCCATATGTTCTGGACGTGTCCTAGTCTGGAGAAGTTCTGGAGGGAAGTCTTCCAAACTTTATCACTTATTGTGAGTTTGGACATAGAGCCTGACCCTCTAGTGGCTCTCTTTGGGACCATGGGGGGCGAAACTGATGTGCGTCTGACCCCGGCCAGACGTCGAACTCTGTCTTTTGCCTCTCTACTTGCTAGACGTGCAATTCTGTTGAGGTGGAAGGATGCTGCCCCGCCCACCCACGCTCAGTGGGTGTTGGATATTATGTCCTGCCTGAATCTTGAAAAAATACAGTACTCCATCCATAACTCGAAAGGAAAATTCCATAGGGTGTGGGGGCCTTTTTTGAAACACTTCAATAATCTTCAGACCACCTAGAGGCTTTCAGACTGCATCTTGTGTATAGCCATGTCAGTAGTCTCACGTGTGTAATCAGCCCTGCTTAAAACCCATCAATGGATCTATCATTACTATTACCATTATCATTATTACTTATTTCTTTTAGTATTTTTTTATGTATGTGTATATGTCAAGAGATATTTTTACTTGCTCACATGTGTACTTTGCATTACTCGTCTCATTATTCTCCTCAAATTTAACCTGACTTCCAGCTATTACCTTTACCACTCCAGGAATGAAGTACAATTGATTATTGTGTTTGCTTTTCTGTGTACAGCTTGGCTTGTTAAGATGTATGGGGAGGGTTATGATAAGGGCTTGGATGCCTAAACATCGCACAATCCTGACATAATTTTGTATGTACAGTTGTTATTGCGAGAAAAATCAATAAAAATATGTTTGAGAAAAAAACAACAACAACAACATATAAGTAGAAATGTACTTAAAGTATCAAAACCAAAGAAAATCTATTCATTATATACATTGTTTTATCAGATTAATAGTCATCACTGATGCTGTCATGACTGAGTAGCATTTTACAGTTGCTGTTGGCCAAGATTTTTTTTTTTCTTTTTTATAAAATTTATATTTTACAGAGGGAATAGTAACTACACTACAACCAGAAATGTAGTAGAGAAAAATGTGTAATATTTTTCTGTGATAAGTGGTAAAATGAAACTATAAAATAGCGTAAAGTTTAAATATGTAAGTACAATGGCCTCAACATTGTACTTCAGTACAAAACTTAAGTAAAAGTACTTAGGTACTCACTACCTCTGCTTAAAAAAGGCAAAAGAATAAAACTTCAACCTAAATCTGCAGATTTAAGATTTAACTGGCTAGGATTTTAAAAGTCCTTACTTTTGCACCATCTAGTGGTCATATCAAGAATGACACAGTCATCTCCGTAACTCCTCTTCAGACATTTCTGCTTGTCTGAATGATTCAAAAGATTGAGTGCGGTTCAAAGTGCATTCTTCACCTTGGCAACAGAAAAATAATTTCACCTAGAAGTCCTTTTAGGAGCTGTTGTGGAGCTTTCAGTCATATCACTTGATCCTAGTCAGCAGGTAGTTACCTACTACATGCTGC
>MDSQ01000508.1_pt1 | contig 10213 bp, 6 predicted proteins | sample 1008251 | NCBI WGS metagenome assembly MDSQ01 (sample SAMN05526597, study PRJNA338239) | gut metagenome | isolation source: Hindgut content | host: Naso unicornis | place: Saudi Arabia: Red Sea | collected 2016-05
CAACAACAACAACAACAACAACAACAACAACAACAACAACATCTTAGGATCCGTGACCACATGGCACCTTTTTGGGAGCAGAGAAGTGCTGGCCGAGTGCTCGGCAGCGCTGGGATGAAGCGCATGTGCGCTGAGTAAAATAATGCTGCTTGTGGTCTTGTTGCCATGACAAAAATATTTTGACAAGGGCCACTGCATGATCGACACTACGACGTTGCTTTTACTGATCTGCTTCCTCTTTGAAATCCTTTTTTTTTAAAGCATCAAACAGAGGGTGCTTTCCCTCAGACCTTGTATCGTTGAGGAGCTTAATAATGATATAGACTGCTGTGGCGAAAAGACACAGATCACTGAGGATGTGGGTGCATGACACAGACACACACAAACACGTAAACAGGCTGTCCTCTCCCTGGCAGGATAGTTTTTGTCAGACATATCGTAGAGCTGCGGGCACATGGCGATGGCCAACACCAGCTACTCCTTCATCTTCGAGTCCTGACTGATCTACTTCTTGTTGAAACAACGACACAACACAACGATATATTACTTGTTGAAGAGAGCGTCAGTGTTGTCACCAGTTCTTTTCTGAAAAGTTGAGAAATTTTAAACTTTGAAGCACTTAAAGTGCTCAGAGCAGCTGCAGAAAAAAGGGTGGAGTGCTCAGAAAAAAAGATGCTGGGTGCTGCACTTTTTCTCCGTGCAGCCGCCTGATGCTGCAGACATTCTCTCCTCATTGACAATAATTGACACTCAGAAAAAAAAGCTATGGAGACACTGATCCTTAAAGTCTTGTTTAGACAAACCTAGCATCATGAACATGCAATCCTCATGTTTGTTTTGTTCTTATTTGTATCATGGGACTGCATTTCCTCTGAAGTATGCTGCCTGTAACAAGTTCAGAAACAAAATGCATCCACAAAGTTAAAATGTAAAATCTTTTCAAACTGTGTAGCTGCGGGTTTGACGCTTTAGCTGATTCAGCAGAAGAATTGGCCAGTTGGAAATGACTGAGGGCAATAACTGCTGTGTGATTTCTAACTTTAGACATTCCAATGCAACACAATGAAGCAGTGAGGCAGCTTTGATCGATTTCAGAGGAATCATTCCGTCCATTCTTGATGCCTCCTGGTGGCTGTGGAGCTTGAGGGTTAGGGAGATTAATTTTTGCCAGTTTTTCTCAGAAGGTGTTTTTCTCCCTAAGTGGTCCCCGCACTTGTCTCATCTGAGGTCTGTCCCGGTGTTTGATCTGGAGTTCAGCAATGATATGAAGAAACAGCCTCCCACCGTGGGCTACCACCTTCACTGATATCATGCCATAATAACTTAAAGGCTGTCACAAATATGATTGCGCAAAGGAAGAATGCAGCGTCCCGCTCCAGCTTTTGTAATAGCTACCACATTGCAGGCCCCTTCAGGAAATCAATACAAACCTTTGTCGACAGAGGGTTTGGATTTTTCGCCGGGCAGAGGGCTTTTTTTGGTCCCCAATGCCAGTGCAAACCCCCCCACACACATTTAACAGCCTGAGGTGTTTTTGTGAACATTTCATTGAATTTCAGATAAACTGTCGGAGTAGTAAAGAGTGATGGACACGAGGGAAAACAATGCCAGCAAAAACAAAGAGGAGATTAGACTCAGGATTGCAGTGGCAGGCTCTTGGGAGATAAGGCACAAAGGAAAGCCATATTCCTTTTCTCCAGTTTGTGTTTCTGGTTCTCATTCTTGCATCTGTCTAATTGAATCTGCTTTGTTTCATAATAACGTCGGCTCCAGCGTTAGCGGAAATATGCTTTAAATTGAAATGAACTATAGGAATGAACTCTGCGGTCGCTTTGTGTTGTTTCCAAGTGTTTACTTGGAGACAAATGAAGACTGTTGCATTTGGCAGAGGTTGTGCTTCGGTTGTTTTGTTTATGACTTCCTGTTGCCCTCCAACGCAAATTACACAGTTAAGCTGGAGATGCGGTAGGTCGGCGCTAAGCACACAGTGTCTTCTTAAAAGCACATCAGTTCGATTTTACTACACTTCACATGCGTTGCTCCAACTTCAGTTTTTCAGTTTAGTATTCTGTGCATCACTTCACATTCAGTTCCACTCATAGCTAGAAACAAAAGGAGGTTTTTTTGCCTCGCTCTGTGATCTGTGGCAGATGTAGAGCATCATGCAGAAAGAATAAAGAAAAGAGCAGCGATGTCACAATGCTCTGAATGAGTCCCACAAGCCTTCTGACTTTGAGCTTTGGAGGACGCATCATCATATTCACTGAGTCTGCTGTGGCTGACATTCTCACACACTGTGTGATTTTTTTAATTGAATGCTGTACCCATAAGTAAATCATTATCTTCAAATAGAGCTAATATCAAAAGTCCCAGAGGAGAAACACTATTCACACATGCAGTTAATTTCACGAAAACGGCAGCATCAGACGGATAATCGGGTCTGATAAATTAATCTTTGCAGTTTTTGAGCTTGAAAAACGCCAATGCAACAGCAACATAAGCAGAAGAGCAGCTTTGATTGTTTTCAAAGGCAGCGCGGCTGATGGCTGGTTCTTAATGGCTGTGAAGGAGCTCGGGGGTTAGTGAGATTAACTTCAAACCTTCCCAGAATTCATTTAAGAATGTTTCACTGCTTAATAAGGGGGCTGCCTCAAAAACAAGCATTTTTTCAGCTGCGTCCCGGGGTTTCGTGTAGTGTTTTAGCTGCTCGTCTGAAGTTAAAGGCACATTGCCCAGGAGTCCTGAATCTCTGGTTTCTTGCTTTTTGTGGAGGGTTCATCTTGTTCCATTACATCTGCTGTGACTGCACTGCTGAGTGCTGGAAATGCAGTTCTGATGATTTAACGGAGCACTTACTTTCAAAAAGATTCCAAACCGAGCATACATTATTCAAATGTCCTGTTAATATCTCTTATGGCAGCTCAACAAATACTTAAAGAAGACAAGATTCTTACCTTTACGCAGGAATCAGCAGGCAGCAGCAATGGGAAGCAGAAAAAGGGAGAAAAGAGAAAAAGAGAGTTTATCTTTCAATATTTCATCTTTTCAATAAATGCAGAACTCAGCTGTTTGTTGTGTCTGCTGTTGTTTTCAGACATGAATGAGAATGATTTGACACACATTTACAAAGAAACCCACTATCCCTATATAAGAAACAGCAACACTGAAAGTGTATTCATCGACATGAAACATTTTCATCAAGCCACAGCAGAACAAAGGTCCCATCTAAAAGCATTGTGGTTTTATTTAGGATTGCAAAAACCAAGAAACCTTCTCAGTGGTGAGTTGGTGGAGCAACGTAACGTAAAGCATGCTGAGGACTTGGAGCATAGCTGAGTCATTTAAATATCCTACTCACATTAAATATGAGGATTCTCATAATGTTGTGTTAGGCTAGTCATCTGAATGGGGAAAAGAAGGATCTTTGAGAAAAAGAGGGGAATGCTCATTTTTTAGCTGCCTGACAGGTACTGACAGACCTGCAAAATGTTTTAAATACAGCTTTTACATGCAGGTTGAAAGTAGCCTGGTAAATCAGACTCTTAACTCACGACGCAAATAAATCCTCTTTGTGAAAATGGTGTGGGAACCCTCCCATTCACAGCCGATGCCACTCGTCTGAAAACCTGCCAGGACAATCACAATCGTTTATCTCCTAGGGGGCGGACTTTATGCGATGCCTCATTAAGGCCAGCAGCTCTGGCCTGTGTACTCAGCGGCTGTAACAAATCATGGGAGTATACAGACATATACAGATATTAGTTTATATTAGTTATTTTTTACATCAGTTTTAGTGTTAGTGACATACGGCCTCTTTTGAATCTTTGGGCTCGCCATTTTCTCTTGATTTATACCTGAAATATTGACAAACTGACCAGCTAGCGTTCTCTGGAGGAAACCCACGCAGACACGAGGAGAATATGGAAACTCCACACAGAAAGGTCCTACCCCAGCCAGGCATGGAAGCCAGGACCCTCTTAATGTTAGACGTGCAGACCTGGATTCAAACCCAGGACCTCCTTACTGTCAGGCAACAGTGCTAACCACGAAGCCACCATGCTGCCTGTATATTAAAGCTTTGCATGCATGCCTACGTCATGCAAAATAACCTGTGATAACCACTCCACCTCATCAATTAGCAACGCACCCTGCCTTTGCCACCACGGCAGCACCAATTCCTTTTCTGCATTTCTTTTCAAAATAAAAGCCTGTAGATACCATAGCAGCTGTTTGATATTCTAATATTGGCCCAATCCAAGATTCATCCAGATCAATAAGGTATTGATATCAATGCAGAAGCAGTCATTGTTAGAGATGAGTCCTCCCAGTGCACGCTTTAGCCCGAGCAAAAACACACTATTACCAGCAGGCGAGAAAACATCTGACAGGAGCAAACTCCTGCTATGTGCTACATGTGTAAAACTCCAGACTGGAGCTCTTTCTCTAGACATTTTCTCCAAGTTCGTATGAGAAAAAGACAAAACAATTTGGCTGAGAGCAAGAACATCGACTATCCAGATCTGCAAGAAACTGGTGTGAATATTCTCGGAGGATGTTTCAAAAATTATCATGTAAAAGTTAGTTTTTTATTTATTGCTTTAAGCTGCACGATAATGGCAATTTTCAAACTGTAAATCAATGCAGTGACTTGAACTGTTGACTAAAAAATATTTTCTTGTCAAGAGTTCAGGATATGTGAAAAACAGCAACCTGAAAAAGTTTCTAATTTCTATAAATAATAATCTTATGGACAAGTAGATGTGTTGGGGGATGTGTAGTATCTTCGAAAGAAGAAACTTTAAAGAAAGAAATTACTTAAAAGAAAAAAATAAAAATCCAAATATAACTGCTAACCTTAAAAAAAGCATCACTTGTCATATAGTTTAGAAATTTGGATGCAGAAGTATAATGATAATAAAATTAAAACAAACTGAGGATTGTTGCGTTCTTGTTGAAAGTCTGCAATCTGTGGATAACCTTGTATCATTTCACCTTCATATACTGCCACAGTCTTGATCTCTTAAATTGTCCCTTTGAGTATTTTCCATTTGACTGGGTTTTAATTTAACTCAAACAGAGGCAACAATCCACATTTCTCGGTTTACTCTGAGTCACAGTTTTGGCATTGCTTTTGAATATACACCATTAACCTCTCCAAATACAACCATGGCATCACAACCCAAACACAAAACAGTGGGAGGAATCGGTTTGCAGCTGATAAAGAGCTGAACAGAAAAGGTTACTGAAACATTTGCCATTGTAAGCAAACGCATAACTTTTTTTTTCTGCATGAAAATGTGTTGTGAACTCTCGGGCAACTTCAAATGTTTCTGTAGAAGCATAGCTATTTATTGGCTCTGATAAAACAATTGTGGAGTCGCACCTGCTTCAGAGCAAATATGATAGCTGAAGATATTGCACAGACCTTCGGTTCTCCTTCCAAATGAGCAGCAGATATGGATGGTGAAATGTAGTGCGTGCAGAAACAGCATACTGAGTGTCAAACTATGCGAGCAAACACACTCAGCAGGGGAAAACCACAGGAAAGTAAAGACAAAGGAAACTTGTCTTCTCTAGAAGCCCTGCATGTGGGATGCCTGGGGTCAGAGAGGAAGGATGCTGGTTTGAATCCCTAGTTGGTTTGGGAAGACGTGGGTGGGAAAGGGAATGACTAATACTCTCAACCCTTTCAAAGACCAAATTTTGTAAAGCAAAGTTTTTTAAGGAATTACGAGTTATAACAAACAGAATCTTAATGCCATAGTTTTCGCCATTTCAAGCTGATTTTCTAACACAAAGTAATTGCTCTGAGATGGGAAGATGGATAATCTTCAGCTTCTCCAGATGCTCCTCCTAAATTGATAAACTATCCTTTTGTACTTTGCACCTTGGGCTTAAAATAATTTTCACAATAAACTACTTCAGGAAACAGAGCCTTAATATCAGGCATCTGCTTAAAAGCAGTTGCACTGCTTCTAAAGATTTAGAAGATTTAGAGGAAGATTTAGATTCTGGTCTGTGATTTTTTCTTTTTGGGTATTTCAAAATAGGCTAAAATCCAAGCAAAAGAAGATGTTAAGGTTTAGGAACAAAAATTACTTGGATAAGATTAGAAAAGACGATAGCTGTTTTTAGTTTATTAGCTGCATGTTTGTTAATAAAATCATCCATCCAAACTATCTCCTAAAGACATCTGAACACTGCTTCAACCACTCCTGACAAACAAGGGTGTAAATCCTAGGGGGACATCCAGGAAGAGTCCACCCCAGTAAAATGTTTTTTTACATATAACTTTAATATAAAGTATTATTTTAAATATCATAATTTGTACTGAAAGCACCTGTGCTGATTATACAAGCAAGTTCAAGTGTTATGTATCTTGTGTAATGCTGGTGACTGAAGGACACTGAGGGTCAACACTGTAAGACAAGTTGTGAAGGAAAGTAACAGGGGGAGAACAGCAGAGAGGCTGACTGAGGTAAGTGCCATAACACAGCAAAACACATCCAACAAGAATATTGGTGTGTGTTTAGTAAAAACACCCTCCACATAATTTACACTTCCCTCCTTGGTGCCCCCCTCAACACTGAAATCAGATTTTCACTTCTGCTGACATATTTATTGGAAGTGCCACGAGAGGTCATCAAGAGGAATCTGTGAACACAAGTTGTTGCTAGAAATGAGTGCACTTGAAAGTCGTACCAACCCGCAACAATCCTTCAACCTCTAAATGTGAGCAGCGGAATAAATTACTGGCAAATTGTTGCTGTAAAGGCACAGAGCTCAGTTGGCTATATTGGGTAAATGAAGCTTTACTTTCAAAAAACAAACAAACTGGACGTCATTTGGGAACTCTTACAAGATGAGGTGTAGCTACACTGCATCAGCTATGCATGTGTGGACAGAATAAGGGCTGGGACAGATAGTGTGGATATGAAAGGATGCTGAAAAATGAGGAAGGGAGCAGTAAGCATGGAAAGAAAAGGGAAATGCTTAAGCAACCACCAAGGGCAATCTCTCCCTCTAATACTGCAAATTAGCACTGATGAATTAGCCATCGTCAGCGGCTCCTTTGCATGCTCTGGGCTACAGTTAATATGAATACAGAAATTTTAATATAACCTAAAGAGCATTCTGATTATATTCAGTATGGCAGTATTCAGTGTTCATTCTCACCTTCAGAGGGTAAATGCTAATTCGAGCTGTAAGAAGCAGAAAAATGGTTGGACTTGAAAGTTTAATGTCTGTGTCACTTTTCAAAGACTTTCATTTTCAGTCACGAGAATGTCTAATTAGAGTCAAACTAGCCTTTCTTATTACTAGTATTATTTAACTTTTGCAAATATCTAAGAATTTTTGTAATTACAAGCTGTGACAGAAGATCAGTGCTGAATATATTGAGTTGTAAAACAAACTATCAATGACAAGAGTAGCTGTAAATATAATAATTCAGGCCAGTTAACAGTTTCTATGCTGTATGCCAGCAAAAGCTTAAACTAATATCTGTGATAAGCCAATATCCCAAGACACAATCTGCCTGCTGATATTTTTCTGGCTCTGCTTTCTGGTCAAAATAAGCAGCTCTTGATCATTTTAAGGACATTGTGACAAGCTTTGCTGCTGACAGTAAAGAGTCTTTGCAGGGCTGGACTGAATCAGCAGGGCTGCTTTTGACAGTTTAATAGAACAGCAGAGTCGAAACTTAGAAAAAAAAGTTGGAGCACCATCACACAGTCCAGCATGTGACTGGTGGATAAACCAGTGTCAGGAAGGAAATATGAACGGAACCCAGCCACCATCACAACCCTCTGAGCCAGCACACTGCTGCCCGAGCCCAGATGGTCAAACGTGGCTATTTGTTTGTATTTATCTATATCAAGTCAGTAATGTTGCTCATGTTTTTGTCCTGTCTGCTGTCAGTAATGCTGGAATAGAACAGAACATTTGTTACAGTTTCCAAAGCTGACAAGGTTTAAGAAAAACTATGGCTGTCAACATTAACATGTTAACTCTCGTGATTTATCTGGAAACTTTAACGCGTTAATTTTATTTTAAGGCAAATTAATTACAGTATTGCAGACCCTGTTTAAAACATGCCTATTCGGAACAAGCTGATTGCTTCAGGTTGTACAGCTCCAGGACAAGGAGGAAGGACGAACAGACAGATTTCTCCCTTTTATAAAGAGAGATGACCAACTTTGACCCCAACTTCCTCCTGTTACACCAGCATGCATGTTTGCCAAATTAGTGAAAGGTGTCTCAATGCACTGCAAGCGCAGATAACACAATGACTGAGATACTGCCTTTGTACAGCACATGCATTTGTTGGGCACTTCTTTATATCAGCACCACACATCAAGTCAGGTCAGGTTCAGGTCAGGTTACTTTATTCATACCCGTAGGTAAACTTGGCTTGCGGTTCGAAGCAAGGCATCCATCACAATCAAAAACAGACACATGAACCAATACAATAACTAAACTAAATGAAAAAAAACAGTAAACAATAAACAGTAAAAACAATAAATAAAAACAATAAACAATAAAAACAATAAAATCAATATCAATATACATCATGTCTTCTGGACGTGTAGATAGTCAGCTGTTTGCTAACATCTTACAATTTACTAATAGGTGGTAATATGCCGAGGTTTGTGCTCTTCTTTCAAGTGCAACTATCACATAAATAAATTGATGTATATTTAAAGTTGGAAAAGATCATCACAAAGGGTAAAAAATATACAGGTGTCCGCCCATCTCCCGGGGCCGTAACCCCCAGCAGATGGGCTCCTGAGTGTGCTCCAAATGTCTGGAGATCCAGCAGACGTCCAGCCTCTCTGTGTCTCTGTGAAGTCAGCACTTAAGTGTCAGATCAAATCACAGGATTCCAGTTTGTCAGCAGAACACGTGTGTAACTCTTCACTCAGCAGATCCAAGCCAAAATGAGGAGAGGCTGAGGGGGCGTTATTCATTCTTTTAGCGATTGTGTGACAGGGAGATATAATCACTAGAACATCATTTTATTTTATTGTAAAAGTTGTTCAAAGCTAAAGCACACACTTCTTAAGCTGGGTTTTAGAAACGATTCTGAAAGACTGAGACCCCTGCAGAGCCCTCAAGCCTTTCAGAGCCTCACTGAGATGCTGACCCTGCTCCAGTTTCAGTAGATGCTGCAGTTAAAACCCTCAGTGCAATAAATCAGTATTTTGCTTTTCCCCCGGGGAGGCACAAAAAGATCCAATCATGAAAATCTGAAAATTTAACTGAGTCAGTGACCTCATAAGGCTGAAGGGGAGAATAGGTCTAATGCTCTGTTAAGAGGAAAAAGCAATGTAAGACAGAAAAAAAATGCAGCTGATATCTGCGCATATCTAAACTGTAAAACTGTAGCTCGATACAACCATTAAAATTGTTCACAGTAACCTGAAATCCCTAATAAGCCATGTTTGCATGAGTTGTTTGTTTGCTTGATGTCTACAGGGAACGTGTTTAAAAAAAGAGAGGCAAAATAGAAGGACTTCACTGTTGTTTATCAGTTAAATTTATTCTAATTTTCCTCCACCTCTAGCCATGCAACATTTTTATTTATTTTTTTATAAAGAAGCACAGCTTGCATCTGATTTCGGCGGTGAGCTCTCTGGTAAATGTCCCAAATCAAAACGTTCATTGGAACTGTGACGGCAAATGTAAAATCCATGTAACTTGTAAATTTGCTGGTTGTAGCATTATCGTTAGCACTGAGATATGTTGCAGAGTTGCTCTCTGTTTACTTTCACTCTCATCTCTAGCCAACAGTTGTCACTAAAAGAAACAGCGGGAGTCCCACGGCCGGTGTTGAGCGTCTGTGGCCGTGTTTTTTTTCGGTCAGCCCTTCTTACTCAGTACATTTACGTGCACAATTAAGCTAGGCTCCAATAATAATAATAATAATAATAATAATAATAATATTTCCTTTATTGTCTGCATTTAACCCTTGCTGTTCGTAGTTCACTTTAACTACACACGCTAGGAGCAGTGGGCTGCCGCAGTACAAGACCCGGGGACCAACTCCAGATCGTATGGATCAATTGTAGCTCAATTATAGCTCAATATAGGGCTGGGCAAAAAATCGATTTAAAATCGAAATTTGAATAATTTGTTTGGAAGATGTTCAAAAATAAAAATCGTGAAAATCGATTTTCCTTTTAACTAGGGTAAAAATGGTAGCCTACGGATC
>MDSQ01000509.1_pt1 | contig 10211 bp, 4 predicted proteins | sample 1008251 | NCBI WGS metagenome assembly MDSQ01 (sample SAMN05526597, study PRJNA338239) | gut metagenome | isolation source: Hindgut content | host: Naso unicornis | place: Saudi Arabia: Red Sea | collected 2016-05
TGTTCCTCTCTAGGTTGCTGTATCACCGGGGGCAACGAGGACACGTGTACACGCACAGAGGCACTGGCAGCACCTGCTGAGTTGGAGGCCACACAGCGATACACTCCCCTGTCACTCGGCAAAGTTAGTAAGATATGGAGGGTTCCATTTGTGTCCATGGTGATGCGACTGGTGGAGGGGGCAGCAGAGGTCAGGACAGATCGATCGGGTAAAACCCAAGAGAGAAGAGGGGTGGGGACACCATCCGCCTGGCATTCTAAATGCACCTCTCCACCCTGATGGATGGTGGCTTCTCTGTAGCTGGTCAGCTGCATCCGAGGGGGGCGGGTCCACACTTCCAGAGTGGTTAGTAATCTAACACGGAAAAGAAAAGCAGAGACATACTCAGCAGAGAAACACATAAAGACATTTAAAGCATTTCAAACAAACATTTAAAAAGAAAACAAACCTTATATATCATATGACACATTTACGAAAACATCCAATGGAATGCATATACATCTTAAAACAGGGGCCTGACAGAAACACGGACTCTAATATTATCATATAGAAAGATTTGCATGTGACTTTAGGGTGCTAAAAAAGATTAAATCAAGGAGGTATGTTATTGTGTTTGCACATTAAAACAACAACACATCATACATGAGACTAATTAAATTTCAGTTTACCCTCAGCCTATGTAATTATACTTAAAATATTGTTTCCCATGGTTATTATGGCGGAATATACAGTGAATTAGCTGATATCAGTAGTTTCACCTGTCACGACCCAGAAAGCTTTGTGCACTGCAGATGTATGTGCCCCTGTCCTGCAGCTGAACATTCTGGATGACAAGGGTGCCATTTGGCAAGACCTCAAAACGCTGAGCTCTGGAGTGAATTGACATCACTGCTCCTGAGAGAGAGAGAGAGAGAGAGAGAAAGAGAGAAACAGTCAGTCAGACAGACATTGAGAGGGAGAGGCAGTGAGGAGACTAGGGAAAGCAGAGACAGATCGAGTGAGTAAAAGATGGAGGAAAGGAAGATCAGGGACACGCCAAGTGGCACAGCGGGAAGCTAAAACAGCGACACAGTGCACAAAATGTTCCATGACTTTCTTGCAATATGTCTTTCCCACATGGCAAGTGAAAGAAAAGCTCATTGTGTGGATTCCAGTGCGTAATACTGGGTGTTTATAGGCTATTTCATCACGGTAAAATTTGTTCATATTCACTTAGTTATAGTACATACTTAAGCTGAAATGGATTTCCTTTTAAATCTGTGACTTCAGGATGTAAATTCAAACATTTGTGCATGCTTTAAATGTACAGTCTGTAGTTTTTTAACATATAAATGATCAGTGTATTCACATATAACTAAATTCTGGAAGAAAATAAGGATTTCTGTGTTTATTAGCCTAATAAAAAATGTAGCCCTGGAGCCTGTTCCAGAGAGCAGGCTTTTGAACCACATGTTACAGATATTTAACATATATGAACATTTGTACGTATACTGAAGTAACTGTGTGTGTGTATGTGCTGCGTTGTGTGTACCTGTGGCGACCTTGGTCCATGTGATGGAGGGCTTCGGCTCTCCTTGAGCTTCACAAGCCAGCCTGGCAGTGCTCTCTGCTGGGAATGACACTGTCCTGATGTGTGGGTCTGCAATCCTCGGCCTGGATCTCACAACTGGGGCCTGTGAGATAGATTTTGAAAACATAATATGGTGGCAAGTAATGAAGAAAAGAAATACTGTAACTAGTCTTTTGGACATGAAATGAAAGTGCTAGTGTAGTGCTAATGAAAGTAATTCAACTTTCAAAGCTGCAGGACTGTGTATGTCTTGGGTTTTTAATTTTTCAACTATTTTAATTTTAACATTTAATTGGAAGACTTCACAATGAACAATCTCAGTGCAGCATGGCCACAATTGATTAAAAATTAAAATTGTCTAATAACAGAAACATCAAATATACATTTCTGCCACTGTGTAATCAACTTTTTATTTGGTCAAGTGCAATGTGTTTAACAAATTTCAGAGGCAAAAATAAGAAAGAAAGAAAACCCTAACTAAAACAAACAAACAAAAAAATTGATGCAGCAATACATTGTTGTAGTGGTACTAGTGAAGACCATTGAACATCAGTGCTAAAAGCTAAATCAAAACATTATTGTGATCACAAATCCACTGTATACAGCGTAACTGTGATTCATTGGTGTGGACCTAGTGGTTTGATCTGCAGGCTTGTCAACAGAGCTCTATTTAATTAGCAATCGATTATTTCGAATCCCTTGAGAATAGACTCTCAAAGCACACAATGCAGTTAAATATGGAAAATGTGTTCTCCACCTCTTGTTTATATCTGGAGAACCATGAAATTGAAAAACTGTCATAAACATGCTTAAGGTATATTAGCAGTTCATGTGATTAAAGAATAGATTATTTACAGATCAATTGTGCGTTTCTGCTAAGCCTTTGCCAAAGGGCTTACAAAGTGGGCTGTAGTTTGTGTATAGTATGTGTCTGTGTGTTTGTGTGTGTTTTATTTTCCAAGCTAGCACTCACTTTAAAAACAAATGGCAATTTAAGTTCCACTTATCTGACAACAAAGACATATTGCTATTTATATGAACTGCAAACTACATTTAAGAGTGCACTTAAAGAAATGACCAGTTGAATGAAAGACTGAAAGAAAGAAGCTGAAAAATAGGGAATCATTACATAAATTAGCAATTAAATCAACTAATAAATACAAAATTATGGTCCTGGCTGAGCTCTTACTCTTGTAATGCATTGGATTGCCTAAAGACCCATTCTGGGTAAAAGTCTCCACAAAATAGATATGCTACGTTATTTAAATTGATTTGAACTCACCGGTACAGCAGAGAGTGAAGGGAAGGGGGGCCGCTGTGGCCTGCTGCTGTGTGAATCAGGAATAGAATTAGCTCCAGGGTTCTTCCAGTCAACAGGGAGTCGATTCCCAGGGACAAGCCTCCATCTGGGGTCAACCTTGCCAAATCTCGGCCTGTCTCTGGATGAAGTCGTGGTACTTGTTGATGTCACTGCTGTAGTTGTAGTAGAAGGTGTACCGGGTGTATCTACCCTTGCAGTGGTTGGAGAAGTTTTGGCTGAGATGATATTCCTTGTACTAGTAGTAGGACTTGTAGTTTCAGTAGTTGTAGCAGTAGTCATAGTAGTAGTGGGGTTAGTAGTTGTGGGAATAGCTTTGAATGAAATTGTAGTACTAGAGGCAGTAGTAGTGGTAATAAAAGAAGTAGAGGAACTAGTGGAATAAGCAGTAGTAGTGATGGGAGTGGTAGATGTGAGAACAGGAGTTGTGGAAGTAGTACTAGAGGGGGTAAGAGTAGTTGTACTTTTGGCAGTACTTGATGTTGGCATACTAGTAGAAGTTGTAGTAGAGAAGATGGGACTTGTAGTCATAGAAGTAATTGTGGTTGTTGTGGGAAGTGTGTCCTCACTAATCGTAGAAGTAGATGTACTTGTAATACTTGCAGCAAAACTTGTAGAATGAGTGCTCTTGCGAGTAGTTAAAGGAGTTGTTGTGGATTTTACAGTAGTAGCGGCAGTTGTGGAGGCACTTGGGACTGTGGAGGAGGAGAGTGTGGGCAAGAGAGAGGTGGAGTGGGACACATATGGAGCACCCAACAAATTCCTATCCTGCTCCTCACTGTGTTTGCTTGGGGGTCTATCGACATGTTTGCCTGAGGCTGCATGCGGTTTTGTTTGTATATGTGTACCATGTGTATGCATTCTGGCGTCTGTGTCTGGCAAATGTGTGTGCGCAATCACAGTGTTAGACTGAGTGGTTGGTGGTGTCGTGCTAAGGAGAGAGGACTCTGCAGTGTCTGGGATGATGGCTGAGTGAGTCATCCTGTCTATATGTGTCTTTGTGTGAGAGGGGGATAATGAAGTGAGAGAGGGACTCAATGAGGGGGAGTTGGATTTTGAAGTGGAGATACTGAGAGTGTTGGAAGCAGGGTGAGACAAATGATTTTGTGCCACATCATTCCTAATACTGTCAGTTGACAAAATAGCTGAAGAAGTTGTTGTGGATGGCAGCAGTAACTTATCAGTTTGACCTGTGGTAGTTTGAGGTGTCGCAGTTTGAGACTTTGGGTTTGTAGGGTCAGGGAGAGGTCGAGGTGGGGTCATAGGTCGCCCTCTGGGCCTGTTGATGATTCGTCTTCGCTGTCCGATCCTCCTGCGAGAGTTCCAAGGGCTTTGAGGCCTAGAGTTTGGAACTAAATTAGGGGACAGTCCTTGCCATGGTTTCTGAGGCCTGACTGTAGGCAGGTCGGAGTTTTCCTCTCGCTCATCTCCTTCACTTGGCTCAGAGATTATTTCATTTCTTCCTGGGATTGGCTTAGATGTGGTGAGATCCTTCCCTTGGTTTGTCACTGTCTCTGTCTGTGGAGTTGCCCCACCTATCTGTGTGTGTGTCTCTGATTGGTTCTCGACATCTATCAGTATTTCTGTTGACATCTCCGTCTTTTTCTTTGTATCTGTGTCTGTTTTTGTCTCTCTGTGTGTTTGCATTTTTGTGGGAACTGGGTGAATGAGTTGAAGGCTTTCCTCTTGTAGATCAGCATCATCAACAGATGACCCTTCAGTTTCTGCTTCCACTTCTGCTCCCTCCGCTTTAGCTCTCTCTGTAGTATCACCTCCCTCGTGCCTTCCTGTGTCCTCACCTTTGCCTCTTTCCACCATTTCAGCTGTGGGCTCTCCTGCTGCAATGGTCTGGCTGTTATTAGTGTGAGCAGTTTTTTGTCTTATCTTAGCCAGGAGGTCAGCCCACTTCTGAGGGTCTATCCTTTGTTTGTTTGGGGTTACTCGGTGTCTGCTCTCAAAGCGGTTTCTTCTCTGGTCAGTGGATGAAGCTGCTCCTCCTCCTCTTCTCAGAGGGCCTTCTCTCATAGGCCCACGTCTTCTGGGTTGTCCAAGTGGATAACGTCTGTTTGGGTAAGGCTGAAGAGGCCTTGGACGCCTCCTTCCATGGATGAAAATTTTCTCTTCTTCTCCCTCTTCGTCTCCCGATCCTTCCTCCAGTTGATGAAGTAATGGAGCTCGTATCTTGGTTGACCGGCCAGCAGCTGATTGTGGCCCTTTGGGAAACATAGTCCTAAGTGGAGGGAGATGTCGTGGGTGTAAGTCAAGCTGCATTGACAAAGAGTCACTACCATACTGGTTGACTGCAATGCAGCGGTAATGACCAGCATCCCTCTGAGACGGGTTAGAAAGATAGAGAGTCCCATTTGATTGTATAATCAGCCCACCTAATACAGCTGATCCCCGCCTTACTATGTTTCCATCTGGTAACACCCAACTCATATGAGGCGCCGGTGAGCCAGATGCTTTGCAGGACAGACTGACAGGCTCCCCAACTTTTCCGGTGACAGGTGGCCCCACTTGCTCTCCTGAAGGCGGAACAGAGGACTCTTCTACTGCCAGGCGCAGGGGGAGAACATCTACATTCCTGCCAGCCTGGGCTAAGCAATAGTAGATCCCAGCATCTGAGAGCTGCACTTTGTGTAAAAGTAAATTTGAGGTTGAGGCCCAAAGCCTACCACCTAAGCTGGTGGAGGGTGGGGTGAGCTTGGATCCATCTGGGAGAATCCACTGTACTATTGGGTTACCAGAACTTAAAAGAGGACAGGGTAGCTCCACCTTACTGCCTGCTACTGCTGCCAGTGATGTGGTGGTGTGATTGGTCAAAATCAGCACCCATGGGTGAGAGGTGGGAGAGGAAGCTGAGTGATGAGAGGGAGGGTCAGGATGAGCAGAAACTCTTGTTGAGTATATTAGTTGAACTTTTTGTCCATTAGACTGTGCTCTGTTTAGCTGAATGCTAATGGCTGACTGCAGCAACCACACTGGCCTGGCTTTAACAGAAGCTCTGACTCCAGTGTGATAATATCCATCTGTCTCTGCTGCCTGCCTGTAGCGGTAGGCCAGCTCCGGTCCTTTACTCAGCATAATCTCCCTCTCCAGGCGAACTGCAGTCTCACTGTAATAAGCCAGTATCCTCCAAAGTTTCTCATAGCTCTCTCTATCCACAGGGCAATCCAGGGCGACTGACAGAGCAAGGGGAAGAGGAAGAGAGGAGGATGAGGAGACTTCTGGAAATGAAGCAATATCCTGCAACTCGGAAGAGTTAGTGATGTTGCAACTGAGATCAACACTGTGTCCCTGATGGTCAGACAGACCCAGAGAGGCAGATCCTAAAGGTTCTCTGAAGGAGTCACTTGACTGAATTTCACTGATTTCTGTCTCCAGAGGCGTGTCTGTTCCTAGTGATGGGATCACAGGTGAGGTGCATGATAGGTCAGTCTGCTCAAGCAAGCCTTGCCCTTGAAGGGAATTGGGTGAGTCACAGATTGGACACTGAGGGCCCCTGGGACATTTCATTAAGCCTAATTGAAAAAGAGAGACAGAGAAAATGATGTCATTAAACCGCAGCCTTGCCATCCCTAGCATATCAACTGTGTTACATCATAGCAACTATACAAACATATTAGTGCACATTTAGGCTATCTGCACATATTAGTATTCTCATATATTAGTCATGCAAGATCTTCATTACCCTTTATATCTCTTACTAATTAGGTACGGTTACTTCATCTACTCATAAATCAGAAATATGCATCACTTCATTATTACACAGTAATCATTAGACTATATTTCAACTGCCTGCACACATCAATGCTGTCATCAAGGATTAGTCATGGCAGGTTAAGTCTGGCATATCAATGAGACACATTTCACGGTCCAGCCTTCTCTCACATCTCAATAACAGCCACAAGGCAGACTGGAAGATGAACAGAAAATGTGGGGAAACAGGAACAAGTGTGTGACGAAATGCAGATGGAAAGATGTCATACCAGATGTAAATTAAAGGACATTTTTACCGTTTTCTATCATCCGACTGGGAATGACATATTATATTACAGATCATAGTTTGTTTATAGACTGGAACTATTAACCAATAAGTCTTCTGTGAATCAATCCATTACATATCTTCCAACTCACTTTATCTCCTTGTCTATTACTTATCCTGTAGTGACTCAACCACCATATTTATCATTTCTGAGTGAATTAAACTGGTCCAAAGTCACAACTAAAGACAGCCAGACAAAACATGTGCAATTTAGAGACAAAACAAGTGAAAACAATTAATATATCAGATGCTCAGTCACCTGGATGAGCCAGACTCCAAGTGAGAAGCCAGTTCATCCTACAGTCACAACTCCATGGATTAGCTTGCAGCGCCAGAGTCTCCAGCAGCGGTGCTGTTGCCAAGGTCTCCATGGGCAGAGTTGTTAGAGTGTTGTTGGACAGGTCCAGGTGTCTACAGGAAGGAAAATGGAGAAAAGCAAAAGTTGAGAAGAAGAAAAGAGGAAAAGAGGTTGAATCAAAGTCAAATAGCAATGAAGGGATTGATTAAAAAACAGTGGGTGTGGACAGTGAGAGGTAAGAGGTTAAAAGGAAGAAAATCATCCATCATTTTTATCGTTTCCATCATCGCCTTCATGTTCACTTCCAAGTTATTCCTCTGCTGTAGCAATACAAGCAGATCAGAAAAAGAGTTATTAAGAGACAATGCCATAGCTTTAGCATTGGAAGTTTCTTTGGTTACACTTCAGTTAGATACTCTGCCTACAGTACATATGTAGTTTATTTTGGGTATTTGTAACATATCAACAACATATCAGTTATTGACTATTGTTGTCATAACTGTTTGTTAAATATTTGTATGAACACTTGAATATTACTTGATTTTCAGAAATTCTGAATTTTATTTTGAATACTTTCAGAATGTTCAACAAAGATTAATGAAATGGTTCACTAATTAGGCTTAGGGCTACGTGAAACAGTTACATTGTTGAACGTCAACTGATATGTTATTGAAATGTTACAAATACTCTATAAACTATATGTACGCAGACTATCCAAGTGTTACCCTCAATTTATCCAAACACCAATAATGGAATGTTACTTTTGTCATTAGGCTGTTGGTTTTCTTAAGGATTCTATGTCAGTTAAGTATCTCATTATTATTAATTCTGGTGTGTAATTTCATCAGATTAGCTCTATTTGGCCATAGTTGGGTCACAGTTACACTCAGTTCAAATGTGTTTTATATTTGATTATGTAAATTGCATATAATGTAATATTACTGTAAGTGTATTATGACATAATATATACTACATAGTATAATAAGTTGCTATCTGGGACACCTTGGTTGCTCAGTTGGTAGTGTAGGTGCCCATGTACAGAGGCTGTGTCTTTGCTGCAGGAGCCGCAGGTTCGATTCCACCCTGTGGCCCTGTGCTGCATGTCATTCCCTCTCAGTCTCTCCCCCATTTACTGTCCTGTCCTTCAGCTTTCCTATCAGTAAAGGCCCAAAACATATAAGAAAGTTGCTGTCTTTACTGTAAGATCACCAGTAGGGCTACAGTCTTTTCACTGACTGTTAAAACCAAGCTTTGAAAGTGTTGTTACATCCCCACATATGATTATTAGATCATGAGCTTTAGTGTTTAAGCTTACCTGAGTGTAGAGTAGTAATATGTATTCAGTAGAGACAGTGTGCACAGAGTGTGAGGGTGCAGCTGATGCAGCCTGTTCCCTTGCAGACGTAGCAGCCTGAGGCTAGGCAGCTGGAGCAGGGCCCGGGGGTGGATGTGCTGGAGGAGGTTGTGATCCAAGTACAGACGCAGCAGTGAGGTCAGGCCAGAGAAGGTCAGAGATGAGGAGATCTCTCTCAGTTTGTTATAGCTCAGCTTTAATATCTGTGGAGGAAATGGAGTGAGCGGAAACAAAGAAGGATTAGATGAGCAATTAAATATTAGACGTCAGGGCTGATGAAGATAGAAAGTCTATGCTGTGATGATAAGTCTGCCACTGGACATTACTTGCGTGCAAATTGAATTTGTAACAAATGGCATGAGTAGAACTGGAATGAGGATGACGAGCCGGAGGGAAAAACTTCTTGTAAGCAATAAGTGAATGGATGCCCTGTGTGAATATAAGTAATATGAGGAAATACTTGCAGCAGCAAACCATCTCACATGTAAAACTTGAGATAATAGCCAACGGCACATAACCAGACTATGAACTCATGCTGTGACTTTATCGAGGCAAAGCAGGGCAAACTAAAAGGATATTCCAGCACCGGGGGTCTTCAACTTTCAAATTTGGAGTTTAGCCTTTTATCTTCAGCAGAGGACTCCCGAGGATCTAACACTATTCCAGTCATGTGTGGAGAACCCACCAAATTATAAGAAGGCTCACCATGAAAACAGGGTTGTGGAATTGTGTTTCTGTGAGGCTTATGATAAATCTGCTCTCCAGGGAAGCTACTTAGCTGGAAGAGTTCCAGCTGCTGACAGATCTAGCACGTGAAGATGTCAACACATGGAAATATGGATCCCATTATCACACAATGGCAAATATATCAGCATCTGCCTGCAAGATGAAGGGAACAATTGCTTGTTGAGTAATAACACTTCCCCATGGACTGCTAACTCTGCCCTTAGGTTACTGCTAAAATGTCCTGTGTATTTCCTGTCACTGAGCAGTGAATGGAATGATGGAACATAAATTATGTATTAGTTGTTCAGATGTTAGAAAAATGTACTGAAACATGTGAATAGAATCATTTAAACTGTTATATTAATTTGCATACTGATTTTACTGATCGAATGTTTCAAAGTATGACTGCAAGATTTTGGGCACATTTATTAGTAGCCATCGTGAAGCGAAATTTTAAGCGTACTTTTGACAAAACAAAAAATGCAAATTAGAAATGTTTCCAACAACTGGTCTAGAGTGAATAAATTAGGCTGCAAAGCATAGTTTTGTCAGAAGATGGCCGTGTAGGCATTCTACATGGCTGTAATAAACAGTAGAAAAAATAGAGGTGACACACTGGAAACAAAACATGGCATGGTGGCATTTCTTTGCAGTTTTTCATCTGAAATTGTCATTATGTTCTTCAGATGAGATCCAGTACTACTTCGGTCTCCGTGTCGCTCCACATGTACCTGTTGTTGTTGTTATTAGCCATGTTTTGGCGTGTTTAGGGAATATCCAGGAAGATGATGGAATCAATTTCACGTACAAACATTAGCCTACCATTTCTTTTGCGAAGGGGAACCAGCCGATAAATATTTGCAAATTCCTTCGAAACAACTGTTTTTATCTCCCATTTTG
>MDSQ01000510.1_pt1 | contig 10209 bp, 9 predicted proteins | sample 1008251 | NCBI WGS metagenome assembly MDSQ01 (sample SAMN05526597, study PRJNA338239) | gut metagenome | isolation source: Hindgut content | host: Naso unicornis | place: Saudi Arabia: Red Sea | collected 2016-05
TAGCTGAAATCAAAGTGTTTTGGAAGTACTGAGCCTACGACACGATAAAGAAGACTTGGATCAACCCACACAAAGCTGCTGAGAGTTCTGGATGGACGTTTTTAGATGGTTTTGATGTTTTCAAACTTTATCTCCATAGACTGCCAGCAAAAGCAGCTCAAATGAGAAGCTCGCATTTTTGGAAAAAATCTGTTTACCGTGAAAGAACGCTGAAGGTAAAAAAATATATTCTCCAACTAAGGGTGAGTAATTGATTACCAAAACAGAACTTTGCAGTGAAAAATCACTTAAACAGCGTGGAACAGATAGAGGTGCATGAAGAAGTAAAACTGCTGCTCACTTGAGCCCAGTGAGTTGAACTAAACATGCCACGACTTGGCTGAGATGAATCAGGGATTTTAGGAAGGAAGAAAAGTGCACAGCTGAAAAGGAAACGCTGCACTTGATTTATAACACAAGAACAGCATCAATCAATAACGGTTTCTTCTTTCTTACTGTTTTCATCATTACTGAATTGCTAAAATCATAATATAAATTTTTGTTTTTTGATTAATCTTGCAGCCCTGGAAAAAAGCAGAGTGATTATGACACACACAGACATGTCTTACGCTTTGAGATGATTCTGTTTAGGATGTTCATTAGCTCAGCAGGGGCTCACCTCCATGTCCTGGATGACAAATATTCAACAGTGTAAACATCACAAAGCCAGCAGAAGCCTGCAGTCGCCAAACTGCAGCTGTTACAAAATGCTTTAGACATAGTTGTAATATATCTATAAAATACTCATATGAATGTGTGGCTACTGCAGAAATCATCAGAAAAACAAATATGTCAGCTAAGCACCCACATCCCCAGCTAGCTGCTGGAAGACTCGGCGAAACTGTTTCTCCTCATCACTCTCATGCTGCTCTGCATACACAGCTGGTCTGCGTGGTGGAGGCTGCAGCACAGATGACAGCAGACATTAGAATCAACACTTAGCACAACGGTGATGGTCAGACACAGCAGGTGATGTTAATGATGACTGTCACTCACAGGGTCCGAGGGCACAAACTGGCCAGGATCTATGTTGCTACAGAAAAGGGATTAAAAAAGACGAGAGAGGTTAAGTAACAAATCACCTTTTATGGCTTCTACAGGTACTCTGTGCAGATTCTCACCTGACAACGTCGATGAGGCCACCGAGAAACTTTTTGGCCAAAAACATCTTCTGTCAACTGTAAAGGCAGAACGCAACAAAAACCGGCAAAGAGTCAAACACCACCTGGGTTCAGGAGCACTTATGACTACAGCAGGCTGGTTTTCTGTGTGTATTTGTGGAGTACAAAATGTGTGGCTGGTGTAATGCATGTAGGAAATGATTTTCATCACAAAAGACCTCCATTACTAACATGTTGCATTTTTTCCTCACAAATAATATGTGTTTTTACCGTGTGGGACAGTGCAGAGGCCTTTACTCTGATATACCAGGCAAAACCACAATTATACTTCTAGTGAAAATTTAAAAAATGAAACAATTAACCATGAAAATCAGAAAGCAGGGGCTGCTGGGAATCAAGACCTCAACGTGTTACACATAAACATCATGCGAGTGTCAACATATGTGTACAAGTATGAACGTCGATCACGGTTTGGCCCTGTCATGTTTATAACGTCATGTCAGCCGGCTTGGTGTCTCTACAGCAGCGCTGGCTACCCATCATGCATTGGCATGTCCTGTTTTTACTTAAATAATCTAGACTGTGCAGCGGCACGCCCTCGAGCCTCTCTGACCGTGTTTCCGGTTATGGCACAAATGCACTGCCGCACCCACACTGCGAAAAATAGATCCTGTTTATAAAGTTATCCATGAGCATCACACGTTTACAACGACATCTTTCACCTGCGTGTCCTCTGATCAAATAAATGTGAGCTGTTTTTAACGTCCAGACAGTAAGTAGAGGATTGTTCACTTAACTCATTTACCGCCAACACGAACCACAAACCGCACAGAGCTAGCTACCGTTCCAGCACGAGTAAACAAAGACTTACGTCACGGTCAAAGATTGGCATTTTCAGGTTAGGTTTCCTGTTACTTTCCTAATCAACCGCGTCTCTTTCATTACAGTGAAAACATGATTCCAAACTGTGAAACCTTTCAGTTCACTAACGTCTGACATTTGGCGCTGAGCTGGAATGCACTGACGGTAGAGCGAGCAGCTAACTAACTTTAGCTTTAACGGTAGACGTTAGCTAACGTCAGGCTTTTCAATGGGTAACGGTACGTTATCCGACAGATTCGTCTAAACACGTAATTGCCGTTATAAATAATAATCTAACCCTGCACTGTTTTTACGACAAAACAAGCAATCTGGTAATTTAAAACTCGACGTTAGTCGCGTAATTTACCTTGAAGGCAACAGCAGTTTGTGAGAGTTGACAGCAGGAGATCGGCTGTCTGAGGCCTGTTAGCAGGAGGGTCCGTCAGCAACACGCCCCTCCACAAAGAGGAACCGACACACGAGAGGCTGCCTGTCCGTTCCTTCCGGTGTTGTGCCGTATTCGGCACCACTGCCGTGAAATGCACCCCCCTCGCGGGAGCGCGCACAGACCGCTCGGCTGTTAGGAGAGTGAAGCAATTCGCCTAAACAAACGCAGGGGAAAATACTATTTTACGATTTAATTATTTGTGAAGGAGATGGAAGAGAAGAACAATCTTTAAAACTCCTCTAAAGAGTGTAAACAACCGATGTTCTTCTCAACACAAAGTCGGATAATAGCGAACGCAATACACCTTTCTGTTCTGTGGAAATATACTCCAGCCACAATTACAAAATGAATTAAATTGATTTTTTGAATGCAAGTTCAATGTATTTGACTTGGCGTTTCACAAGACTAAATATGATCCCAGCTTTTCCTGCAGTTCATAGGTTCAAAAGTATGTGCTTTTAATTGGGTTAACCTGCATATATAGGTCGAAACAATAGCCTTCTGATCCAGAATATCACAGAATGAAAATGTAATGTGATCTATATGCCTATAGACTGATAAAGTCATAACCTCTGTGTTTCTCACCACTAAAGGACATGTTCTCTTCATCAAATACTCTTGTTTTTAAGACATTAAATATTTTTCTTGCTGCTTTATACACTAAAATACAATAAATAAATCCCCCATCCACCATTGACTGATCTGTTGTCAGACCTATCAAACTCATACATATACTGGCACCACATGTATACTATTAAAAGTACCTGATGCTGGAGTAAAGGAACAAAATTATGCAGATGGGGTGCATTTCATGGCAGGCCTTGTTTTCCATTTCCTGTGATATGTACCCCCTGCATTCTGACTGTGAAGCTGTCACGTGCCCTAAACTGACTGGTTACACATACTATTCCCATCTGTATACTGTGAAAAGCATTTGATACAGGGACCAACAGAAAAAAAATCAAGGAGGGGGGTGCTCATCACGGCAGGGCTGGTTTTCCACCTGCCTGAATGTGCAACCCCTTAACTTTTACTAGAAAGGTGCCACATGCATGAAATTGACTCCACTTATCAGCATCAGTCCTTTGACTATACTCTGAAAAAGTATTTGATGCTGGGAGAAACAGAGACAATTCTCCCACTAGGATAGTCTAATTTTTACCTAGTGATTACACATATTCACCCCAACTCTTCTTTTGGGAAATCACTGGTAGCATTTATAGAATTTATTGTAATGAAAAAACACTTTGAACACTGAACACCATCACAATAAACACAACTTCCAAATGTCTTTCTAGAAAAACAAATAAAAATATCAATAATGTAAATATTCTAACAATATAAAAATAAATACAATAAATAATGAGTAAATACTAAATCAAATAATGTGAAAACTAAAAAGGCGCTCAGTAGTGCGCGTACCTTTGCCAAGGCCCCATCTCAACATGTTAGAAGAAAAGAGAGAAAAAAGTCCTGGATTCCTGGACCCTGCTGACAGAAGGTAACAAGGGACACCGTTATTTGCATGCAGGACACAAGTACTCCTCATCCACTAGAGGCCTGTGTATGCAGTCCTGGTGGTACCACCTCTGACAGATGTCACAGCAAATCTGGGAAAATAGGGAGGTGTAGTGGTATGCAAGTTTTATATTATAAAGTATCCTTAAATATAGGATAACTCTAAATTAATTGACTAATAATATCTTTAATATTACTTCAGTTTTTGGATGTTCTCACCTACATAAATGTTGTGTTCTGGCTAAAAAACTATTTCCTACAGCACATATACAATGGAGAGTAAATAATCTAACATGTCAACACAAAACAAGCACAACATTAATGATGCCTGTATAAGTAGATGCCGATGATGCAGAAGATTGTTGTAATTACCAGGGCAACCATAACATTGATAAAGTCAGAAAAAACTACTCCTTTTCATTTTTTACATTTTGCAATGCGAAGAAATTACCCACTGTGCTTCATCCTAGTCCTTCATCCCACAATAGAAGCACAGGCTGCTCAGGTCATCTGTTAAGACAAACAATATTGAACAAATATGTTCAGATTAATATAATTTGCATTGCACAGTATTAATTGACTGTCTTATAGCTGCATATTTATGAGATAACATGCATAAAAAACAACAACATGAAGTGACTGACAATGTTGAGCAAAAAGGAAACCTGATTCTCTTAGGAGAGAGTGGCTATGTCCAGTCTGAACTTGTCGACTGCCTTCTGTGATGTGTCGAGGTTTATTGCCTGCCCTTGTAGAATTTTCTCTGCAAACTGAAGAGAACTTTGATTAGTAGAATGGAATAAGCATTGCATGGTCTATTTTCTTCTCATGCGGATACATAACCTTTTATTATTCACATGGAAACACAACATAAATAAATTAGGCAGAAACCCTGGGCATTAGTGATATTAGTGAAATTCTATAATGTAGGGTATTGTGTAGACCTTTTAATAATAATGTGAGAGCATGTTTGCATAGCCAAATTTATCCAGTAAATGGCTAATTATGGAGAGTGTATACATCATTATAGATAGAACAGAAGTAGTGAGATTTGTGCAATGCTCGTCTTCTCACCACCAACATCCAATGATGGTTCTCATTAACAATTCCCACAATGACGTTGTGTGCCATTGGATCAATCTGAAAGTAGTCACAAAAAATACTGAATCCCTATTACTTGAAAAATGCATATTTGTAAGATTTACAAAATGCAAAGTCATTACCATCCCGTACATAACCAGGTTTTTCCAAACTTTTTCTTCCAGATTGTGGTCATTGTGTAAGTGTCAATGACAGCAGCTTCACCAGCATTGCACTGGTTGTACTTCCGGATTAGCACAGTCAAATATGGATTGATCACCTATAAAAAAATGTTACGAAGATGGCATTAGTATTACACAGAGGCAGTTTCACTGTAAAACTATCAACTACATTGTTGTCATATTCCTGAATTTCCTTGCATGTTTTAAGGTTATTGTATTTCAACACAATGTACTGTAAATGTCATTACTTAACGATTTCATACATTAATGAAAACGTGTTACCTCACTTTCCAGCTCCTTGTTAGGACCAGTGTTTCCAATATCCCAATAAAACAATTTGTACGGGCCCACTCTGGAAAGAAGTACATGGACATCTTTCCTTGCCCATGCCTCCTGAACATCTGAAAAATAAAAAACAAGAAGATTTGTACATTTTGTAAAAATTGTTATAAAAAAATGCAAAAACATACTACCTACATTTTTCAGCTGAAGTAAGTGTATGCATTGGAGCTGGTGAGGTGGATGCAGAGACAGGGCCTCTTGATGCTGGTGCTACTGCAGAGGCTGGCCCTGCTGGTGGGGTTGGGGCTGTCGTGGAGGCCGACGCTGCTGGCGGGCATGGGACTGCCGTGGAGGCTGGTGCTGCAGGAGCTGCAGAGGCTGGCGCTGCTGGTGGGGTTGGGGCTGCCGTGGAGGCTGGTGCTGCCGAGGCTGGTGCTGCGGAGTCTGGGGCCACTGATTCACTGATTTTGTGGGGGATTCCGGGCAGCTCCACCTTTGCAATTTTTAGGTGGTCAACATTAACTTTATTAAAGACAGCCCCATCTTCTGCCAGCAGATCAGCACTTTTCTCCTATAGTGCCACCACAGTGAAAGGGCCAAGGAAGTTTGCCACCTTTTCTCTGCTGACTTCTCACATTCTGTCTCCACACCTTGTCTCCTATTTTTATGGTAGGTTTAGGAGCACCCTGCTTCATGCGTCTCCTTGTTTTCTCCTGCTGCTTGGTTATATTGTCCTGAAGAATATCTTTAATTTCATCAAGGCGCTTTATGTCCTCTGACACAGCTTCCTCAGCCACAACATCCTCAACACTGCTGTCTACCTGTGAACAAATGTTTTTATATTCTTTCAGCCCATGTTTTCAACACTGCATCAATAGACCTAAAATTATATTGAGACACGTGTTTACCAACCGTGAAGTCTTCTGGCACCTCTGTTGGCTGCCGAGCCTCTCGCCCAAACATCAAAAAGAATGGGGAGAACTTGTTTGTAACCTGTTTTTTGGTCCGCAACCCAAACATGACTGCATCCAAGTACTGATCCCAATTTTCAGGTTTTGTAGCCACCAGCTTGCTGAGAGCTCTAAAAAATATCCGAATTTTTGAATTGACAATAGGCATCTCCCAAAAAGATTTATGATCCCACGCTGCTGTAAATTAAAGACCATATGGTATACGTATATGACGATAATGTGCATTAAATATTTAATTAATTCATGTTAAATCAACGATTTGCCTCACCTTTGTATTGTACCATTCATCCTCTCTACCAGTCCATTCGTTTAAGGATGATATGGTGAACAAAGGCTCCTTTTAACCTCCAACTTTGCACAAACATTCTTGTTTATCTGTTAATAAAAAGAACATACTGTATATAGATCAAAACACAACTGAAATATTTCAGCAACATTTTTTCCAAGTATTTTCAAACTTACCTCAGTCACAAACTCTCTTCCTTGATCTGTCAGGATCCTTTTGGGAGCCTCAAACTGATGGAAGAATTTAATAATACATTCTGTCACCTCAGCTGCCGTTTTTGTATGGAGAGGATACGCTTGTGGCCATTTTGTCAGGTAGTCCACCATGACACAGATATACTGATAGCCACTTTCTGAGGTTTTCAGTTTACCTATTAAGTCCATGCCAAGCAGCTCAAATGGATGTGTAACCTGAAAAAAAGCAGTACAAAATAAAAATATACATTTCTGTAGAAATCTTCTCCCCATATAAAGGGCAGAAGATGGTAATTGGGCACTGAAAACCTTTTAAAGGGATGTTGCACAAAAAGCAGGTAGTAGTGATCAAAAGTGATGTTTATTAACTGCTGAGAAGTATGTTAAGATATTTATGTATTTATATCTGTAAGGTAATATGTAATATGTTTTGTGATAAAACATCGATTTTGAGAATGTGTCAACAACAGCTACCTTTATCAGGGTATACTCCACCTCCTGTTTAATAATATGAGCAGCTGACTGGCACACTGCACATTCTGACACCTGTTTAAAACACATGACATAGTTAACTATCTGCTGGCATTTTTATGTCACTTCATGTTTGAGTCGAACATATAGAACAAGTTTTAAAATATCTGTAATTTAATGAAAATATTAAGAAGCATATTGCTAGGGAAAAAAACGGATCTGATCCGTTTTTTTAACTGTACATATACATGCAAGTAATAGCCTATACATGCAAGTAATAGCCTATCTTTATGTGTAACATGATGAAACTAAAGAAAAACCAATGTGCTTATTTTTTCTTCAATTACAGTGCTTACTTACCCATTTATCTATGTCAGCTGTCATCCCAGGCCAGAAAAACCTTTTAGAAATGGCATCTTGGGTTTTTTTTTGACCAGTGTGAGCACCTGTGGAGCTGTCATGAAAATCCCTAAAAATGGCAGCCTCCTCTGTGCCTCTAACCACTTTGGCTTTGATGACCTTACCAGGACCCTTCAAATAGTATAGTGCTCCATCTAGGAAATAAATTGTAACATACATTAACATCAACAAATTTATTAAACATTGCAGAGTCTGAGACATACAATGAAATCAATGTAAGTGCGTGATGTCTATATTTCAAGACATCCATAACTCACCTTCGAGGGTAAACTTTGAAGCCTTTCGTCGAAATTCATTTTTTTCTTTCTTTGTAATATAAGGCAAATATCGGCCTTCAGTTTTGTAATCCAGAATTGTTTGATACAATACTGGATCCAAGTCGTACCTCCGCCGGTGAAGCGACCTGGCTCTCAATATTCGATTTAAATGCCTCTCGCTGAGGACGATTCCTTGTAATGCCAGGCTTTTTAGAATGTCTTTATAGCTCATCCCCAGCCTGAAATACAACTCGACCATGCTATCCCTGTCCATCGTGTTGTTCTCTGTTTGCAGCTGTCCAGGAATGATATTATTATCCAATTAATTCATATTTCGTGGGAACGAATTAGTATTTCGTGGGAAAGAATTAGCATTTCGTGGGAACAAATTAGTATTTTGTGGGAATGAATTAGTATTTCGTTCCCACGAAATACTAATTTGTGGCCACAATTTATTTATTTTTTCTCCATGTTATGTCCAGGGCTCTGTAGAGGTCAGCTACTACGGACACCATCTCTCAGGTGAAGGGGTCAAGCCAGCCAAAATCTCTGCCATCAAGAAAATGGAGCCACCAAAAAAATGTTCATAGCTGGAGACTGTGCTTAGCATGGCCAACTGCTTAGTTAAGTTTGCTCAAAATTGATTGGAAATCAATGCACCCATCCGCTGACTGCTGAAGCAGTCCAATGAGTTCCTGTGGGACAAGCAACATGATACTGCAATTCAGAAAATGAAGGACATCATCACTAGAGAGCCAGGGCCAGTCCTTGACTACTTCGACCCTAGCAAAGAACTCTACCGTGCAAGTTGATGCATCAAAACATGGTTTAGGCGCCGTGCCACTACAAAATGGAAAGCCCATCAGCTATGCCTCCAAGTTTCTCACAGACAGTGAGACCTGTTATGCACATCTCGAGAGAGAGATGAACACAATCACTTTCGAATTCAAACACTTTCATCAATATGCATATGGCCATCATGTCTGTGTGGAATCTGACCACAAACCGCTGGAGGACATCATGAAAAAATCATTGGCATCAGCCCCACCTAGGCTACAGAGAATGATTCTCCAGCTACATAAATATGACTCCAAAATCATCCACCGACCCAGCAAGGACATCCCCGTTGCTGACGCCCTCTCCAGAAAAACCACTGGCCTCTTAGGGCACCAGCCACAGCGAGGGCATGGATGTGCAAGTACACACAGTGTACAGCGGCATGCCAGTAAGTGACAAGAGACTGGAAACGATCCGAATTGAGACAGAAAAAGATGAACAATTTAAAGTGCTGAGCAAAATCATCCAAGACAGATGGCCAGAGGAAAAGAAAAAGTGTCCTCAGAGCATAACTGAGTTCTGGAATCACAGAGATTAGCTGTCAATCCCACATGAGGTCTTCTTCAAGGGGGAGAAAATTGTCATTCCGGCCAGCCTCAGAGAACAGATGTTAACAAAGATTCATACAGGCCACATGGGCATGGGAAAATGCAAACAAAGAGCGCGGGACATCATGTTTTGGCCTGGCATGTCAAAAAGCATTGAGAGCATAGTTGGAAACTGCTCCACCTGCCAGGAACACCGCCCATCAAATGCCAATGAGCCCATGATACCACACTGCATCCCAGACAGGCCATAGCGAGCAGTGGCAGCAGACCTGTTCTTGTGGAACGGAGATAATTACATTGTAACTGTTGACATCTACAGCAGGTTCTTTGAACTGGATAAACTACAGAGCACTACATTGGCAGCTGTGATACACAAGTTAAAAGTTGCTTTTGCCAGACATGGCATTGCAGAGACTGTAGTATCAGACAATGGGCCCCAGTATGCATCAAAGAAGTTCGAATCGTTTGCCAAGAGTTCACACACATCACTTTAAGCCCCCATTACCCCCAGAGTAATGGCTTGGTCAAACAAACTGTGAAAACAGCAAAAGCACTTATGGACAAAGCCAAGGCAGACATAATGAATACACCGGTCGACAACTTTAGGTCACAAACACAGCTGTTGATGAGCTGCAGACTTTGCTCCATCTTGCCGAGCACCCACAAGCAGCTGCAGCCAGGAATCGTCAGCCAC